>Ga0334882_1001095_pt1 | contig 34723 bp, 17 predicted proteins | sample GraSluR1_MG_5_FD_207226 | JGI IMG/M metagenome (GOLD analysis project Ga0334882, IMG submission 207226) | Sludge microbial communities from methane-producing bioreactor in Wageningen University, Netherlands - Granular Sludge_15_04-R1 | ecosystem: Engineered > Bioreactor > Anaerobic >... | reverse complement strand
TTTTCTGTAATCAAGAGGAATCTGGTAAGTTACCATTAAAGAACTTTTCTCATAGCGAATACCATGGGCATTTTCAGAATTGGGCAGTAATACAGGATCATCGTGGTATTATTTACGTGGCAAACAACAATGGCATACTCGAATACGATGGTAATCAGTGGTCAAATATTTCTGTCAACGGAGCCACTACCAGATCTTTAGCACTTGATGAGGCTGGGCGGATCTGGGTTGGTGCTCAGGATGAGCTAGGATATCTTGCTGCCGATTCATTAAGTCAAATGTCATACTATTCTGTATTACATCTTTTAGGAGAAAATAAGCAAATTGGTCTTGTAAGACAAGTTTATGCCACCCAACATGGAGTATACTTCTGTACCAATAGTTGTATTATTAGGATTAAGGGAAATGAGGTAAAGAAATGGTACCCTAAAACCATATTCCACAGGATCTATTGCATAAAAGATAGTATCTATTCATTTCAACCAGAAGTTGGGTTAACCGTTTTGAAAGGTGATACAATGCTATTTGTGAAGGGTAGTGAAACACTTATACCCAAACGTATTTACGCAATGATGCCCTATGATAAGTCAAGAATATTAATAGGGAGTCAAGCTGATGGATTTTATCTTTTAAATGTATCCAACAAATCAGAAGTTTCAGATAAAGATGAAGAAATTCTAACACCCTTTAAAACTTCAAACGATGATTTTTTCAAAAACAACTGGGTTTATAATGGAGTAAGGCTTCCAAACGGATGGTTTGCCATAGCAACTTATCGCGGAGGTGTTGTTGTAATCAATGATGAAGGAACAGTATTACAGTACATCAGAAAGGAACAAGGAATTCAGGACGAAACAGCCTGGCATTTAACTTACGATAATCAGGAAAATATTTGGATTGCTCTTAACTATGGAGTTTCTTATTCTGCTTTGATTTCACCTATAACAAGTTGGGATGTTTCTTCAGGATTACAGGGAGTATTACAATCAGTAAACCGTTTTAATGGGAAACTTTATGTTAGTTCAAATGCGGGTGTTTTTTATCTTGAGAATAAACATTTTCATAGAGTTGAGGGGATATTAGACCTTTCATGGGATATAGTTAAAGTAAAATCTTCTGATGGAAAAATTGTGGCATTGGTGGCCACTGGTGATGGAATTTATCAGCTCGATAATGGAAAAGCAAAAAAGTTGACCAATGCAAATGATGCAACATTTAGAATTTATCAATCGAAATATCATAAGGATATTGTTTATCTTGGACTTTACGATGGGCTAGGAGTTCTTTCATATCAGAAAGGCCAATGGGTTTACTTAGGTCGTTTTGATAATGTTAGCAATCGTATTTATACTATCACTGAAGATGATGAAGGCAATTTGTGGTATTCAGTTCGCTTCAAGTATATAACTTGCACCAAGATTTCAGATCCCAGAAAATTGGTAATTGATAGTCAGGATATCTACGATAAAATACCATATGATCCTCTATTAGATGAAGATACAAAACTAGTATTTGTAAATGGGCAAATAAAATTATCAACTAGTAAAGGGCTTACTTTTTTCAATTCAGAAAAAAGACAGTTTGAAATAGACTCATCCCTTGGCTTAGAATTTACAACTGGAGAAACAGGAATAAGCATTTTCGGTTTAGATTCATTCTATAATTTGTGGTTTGAATCATCTAAGGATAGTTATAGTCGAAATATTGAAAGAGCTATACTCAACCCGGAAGGTGCGTTTATCAGATTAACCACAGAACTTAACGAAATACCAAAGGGTAATTTTTATAGCGTATTTACAGAACCCGATGGAATATCATGGATTGCAGGTGCAGATGGACTCTTTCGTTTCGATCCACAAATTGATAAAAGAGGTAGAAAAATACCCAGAGTGCTTATTCGTAAAGTTCTTGATGCACAGAAGAAGCCAATTTTTAAGGGAGCCTTTCAGCAAACTTGTGCCGATGGATTTTTCCATTGTACCGGTTTGATTCAACAAAACAATGATATTCCAATTATATCATACTCTGATAATTCTATAACCTTTTACTTTTCGTCACCTTTCTTTGGACAAGAAGATATAATGTTATATTCATTTATACTGGAGGGTTTTGAAAAAAATTGGTCGGAATGGTCATCATCAAATACCAAGGAATATACAAATCTTCCCCATGGAACTTATAGGTTCTTAGTCAAAGCACTTAATGTTTATGAGGTGGAAGGCCCAATAGCAAGTTTTTCCTTCACAGTTGAACGACCATGGTATCTACATCCTTTGGTTTATCTAGGTTACTTTATCGCTTTTGTTCTGTTTGTTGCCCTAATGGTTTCTATAAAAACCAGGATGCTAAAAGCATCAAATATTAAACTTCAAAAACTTGTTGATGAAAGAACCAATGAGTTACTTCAAAATCAAAAAGATATCCTTGAAAAGAACGAGGAGTTAAAACAGCAGAAGGAGCAGATTCTTTCACAGAACGAAGAATTATTGCTTAAGAATATGCAAACCAGCGCAAGTATACAGTATGCTTTAACGATTCAACAAGCAATTTTACCAGAAAAAAAGATAATGAATCTTTATTTCGAAAACTTTATCATTTACCGACCCAAAGACGTTGTTTCAGGTGATTTTTATTGGTTTTCGCACATACCCATTAAAAATAACAAACCTGCTAAAGAAATAATTGCCATTGTCGATTGTACAGGTCATGGAGTTCCAGGTGCATTTATGAGCATGATTGGAAGCAGAATGCTTAGTGAAGTTGTTAATGAACGGGGTATTACTAATCCATCGAAAATCCTTGTTGAATTGAACAGAATGTTAAACTTTGTGCTTCATCAGGATTCAACCGAGAATTTTGATGGCATGGATGTGGCGATTTGCTCCATCGAAAAAATATCAAGCGATAAGTATTCTATTTGTTTTGCAGGTGCAAATCGACCAATCAGTTTCTATAAGAAGGAAAACATAAAGATTGAAAATATTAAGGGAAATCGTAAGTATATTGGAGGCTTTTTGCCTGACATTGATGAAAATTTCCAAGACCATACGTTTGTTCTTGAATCAGGTGATTCTTTATTCCTTTATTCCGATGGTTTGACAGATCAAAATAATGAGCATAATAAGAAGTTTTCAACTGGTAGGTTCGAATCAATACTAATTTCAAATATCGACAAGCCAATGTTAAAAATTGAAAAAATTCTGGAGGAGGCTTTCGATTCTTTTAAAGGCGATGTATTGCAACGCGATGATATTACAGTTATTGGTATTCGATTGAAGTAGAAATAGTAAATCTGTTAAGTTTAGGATTACTGTAAATTTTCATCACCCCTTATTCCTTATTGTTTAAATTAAGTTTTACCTTTGTCCTATTCGCGGTAAAGGGAATCTCGTGTAAATCGGGAGCAGTACCCGCTGCTGTAATCTCCTTTAACTGTCGGACATTCTTGCCACTGTCTCGTTTTTTTTCTTCGAGGTGGGAAGGCCAATCCGATGGGGAGTAAGCCAGAAGACCTACAGACGAATAAACTTCAATTCGTAAGCTTTCGGGAAAAAAAGCTGGAGATTTTATTACAGTCTTCCATTAAAAAGAAACCCCCCAAAAAATTACGGTTTGAAGGTTTTAAATTATTAACCTTTAAATCTTTTTTACCAATGAAACATTTTATTAGTTTTTTGTCGTTTATGTTTATCGCTTTGGTGGCATCCATTATTGTTTCCTGTACCAAGGATGATTTGATAAAGGAAACAATCAATTTTCAGAATGTTTTACTTAGTCCAAATTCGTATTGGAACGGATCCGATGGTTCGGGGCCAATTAAAATTGGCTCAGCAACATTTAACAATCTATATATTGATAATTGGGATTACTGGGAAGGTTTTTCATTATCCAACATGGTTGATATTACTTCTCCGGGTTGGAGCAACCAGTATAGCGCATATTTAGTTAATGGCGGAGATATATTTAATATCTATTCAATTTCCTATGTCAACGATGAAAGTTCAACCATCTCCTTTAAGCATAATGTGAACCTTATTTCTGCTAAGATTACCAACTCAACATATACATACTTTTCCATTCTTAATGGTAATGAATATGCAAAGAAATTTGAAGAGGGTGATTGGTTTAAATTAACAATTGTTGGTTTTGATCATCAAGAAGAGGAAAAGGAAAGAGAGGAGTTTTACCTTGCCGATTTCCGATTACCTAACAGCTATATTGTTGATAATTGGACAAAAATAAGCCTTAAAAATATTAAGGGTGTGAGAAAAATTATTTTTTATCTTGATTCCACCGACGAAGGTGACTGGGGAATGAATACCCCTGCATACTTTTGCTTGGATGATCTTGTATTTGAATACATGGAATAATCAATTCAGAAGAGATCAAACTCCCGAGGGAAATTTCTAAACAATATGCAGAAGGCAATAATTACTCTCGTTTTTTTCCAGATACTGGTAATTTGCCAATTGCTTGCAAATAATCTTACCCTTGGCAAAGCGAATATAAATGGGAATACCATTGAACTTGATATTTCGTGGGATAATGCCTGGAATTACTGGCAGCAGGGTGGAAGTAAAGATGCTGTTTGGCTGTTTGTTAAGGGAAAAAATTCATCGGGAGTTTGGGAACATATTGATTTGAGTATCGAATCAAAGAATCATTATTCCATGCCCCCTTTAAGCATTGAACCGGTAAGCGATGGGAAAGGGGTTTTTGTTTATGCACAAGCCAGTGGTTCATACGATGTTACAACAACCCAGATCAGTATTATGGCTACAACTCTTATTTCGGCTTTCACCCATATCAGGGTTTTTGCCATAGAGATGGTGCATATTCCACAGGGTGAGTATTTTTTGGGCGATGGAGCATCGGTATCTTCCCTGGTTGATGCCATTGGGAATCCTATTCTAATTACATCAGAAAGGGCAATTGATGGAAATAGCCTTAGTATTCTAAATGCTAATGAACAATTTCCACCAGAAACTTTGCCAACATTTATTCCTGATGAATTTCCTAAGGGTTATAAGTCTTTCTACGTTATGAAGTACGAACTTTCGCAGGTTCAGTATGTTGATTTTTTGAACACATTGTCATTTCTTCAGCAACAAAAACGAACAGCTTTTACTCCATCATCACCTTCTGGAACCTTTGCAATGGTTAATCCATATCAACCCGACAGCCTTTACAGGAATGGTATTGCAATAAGTGTTTCTGGATCAGTTTCTGGTACCCCAGCAATATATGCCATGGATGGTAATGCCAACGGCATTTTTAACGAGGATGATGATGGCTTGCACCGTGCTGCTAATTTTCTCAGTTGGGGTGACCTAACCGCTTACCTCGATTGGGCTGCTTTACGCCCTATAACCGAGATGGAATTTGAGAAGATATGCAGAGGAGTATTACAACCCGTTGCCGGCGAGTTTGCATGGGGTACTAGCACAGTAACCAATGCTAATAATCCTGTTAACGATGGTACAGTTTTTGAAGCAGTTAGCGAAGTTCCAATAGAGGGTAGTGGGTTGGCAAATCATGGAAATGTGGTTGCAAATGGTGGGTGGGGACTTAGAGGTGTTCTTCGAGCTGGATTTGCAGCCAATGACACTACTAACAGGTTTGAATCAGGAGCAGCGTTCTATGGTGTTATGGAAATGAGCGGAAATGCATGGGAGTATACTATTATGGTTTCAAGCGACGGGGCTTTATTTACAGGGATTTGCGGGGATGGTATACTAGACGAAAATGGTAATGCAAATCAGCCATACTGGTGTAACCCCGACAATGCATTTGGCGTATTACTCAAAGGTGGTGCATGGAGTAGTACCATATCAGAAGTTGGATCTTGGCGAGATCTAGCCATTTCCGATAGGTTTTACAGTCATATTAAACCGCAAACGCGTCGAAGCACAACTGGTGGGAGGGGAGGTAGATAATTAAAATTGATAACTATAATTGAATTGGATATGAAACAACATTACATTCTTCAGTCGATAAAAACTGCAACGTTTTTTTTGATGTTGCTTTTACTTTCAACAACTATTAAGGGGCAAGCAAGTTACGTTGGTGGATTGGGTGGCGGATACAGCATGGTTGAAGTAACAACTGGAACAACTGGAATTGAAGATATTCCTAATAGTTCTTTTGAAGTGATCATTTATCCTAATCCTTTAAGCAAGAACCAGATTTTAAAGGCAAAGATTAATGGTTTCGAAAAAAACTCAAAGATTAAAGTTGTTGTTTCGAATATGATTGGTTTACAGGTTTTTATTCAAGAATTTGACGTTGCATCTGAAATTAGCATTAATCTTCCCTTTGAAAAGTTATCAAAGGGCATATATCTAATCTCTTTTCAGCATAGCAAAAACAAGATAACCCGTCGATTTAGCTATAACGAATAGAAATTTACTTCTTAAAGGTAAAAAAAACTGCCAGGATCAGGAAGAAGAAAGCAATTACATGGTTTGTACGGATGGTTTCAGATTTAAAAGCTATCATGGTAAACCCCATGAAAACGATCAGGGTAATTACCTCTTGAATCACTTTTAGTTCAATAAGGCTGAAAGGTCCTCCATTCCCTTTATAACCTATACGATTTGCTGGTATCTGAAAAAAGTACTCAAAAAGAGCTACTCCCCAGCTGATCAAAACAATTGAGATAAGCCCAAGACCAGCAAACCATTTCATTTCCTTGAATTTGAGATGACCATACCAGGCAATGGTCATGAAAGTATTGGATAGCACCAGGAGGATAATCGTAGAAAAAGTTTTCATAGTGATCGAAAAAAATTGCGCAAATATATTTAAAAATGCAGGAGGTTATCATCCTCAAATCATAAATTTCAATGAGATAGTTCCCCTTGATTCCCATTTAAGCGATAAAAAGAGCAACCCCGTTAATTTTGAGGTTGCTCTTCAAATGATTATATATTTTTAAAAAAACAAATTTTTATTTATCGCTGTATGCGTAAATTTTAGCGGCTAAATCCCAGTTATTGTAGATCGTATGAAGATCATCCATGGTTAATTTTCCGTTTATTAATGGTTGTTTAACCATACTCTCCAACATTTGATCCAGCGTATACATTTGTGCAACCTTTTGCTCCTGTTCCGATGATTTCATCATGATCTCCATCGCTTCCATCCCTTTAATGGCTTGAAATCCCGAAATTGTAGCAATGTAATCAGCTGCGTATTTTTGTGGATCGTCATAACCAAAGGTTAGGAGGGTAGCTGCCATTTCTTCCTGTTGCGACTTGTCGAACTCCTTTAATGCTTCAGTTGCTTCAACAAGATTTTCGAGCATCGTTGCAGAAATTACGGGGTTATCTTTCGATACCCAACCAACTGCTTTTTCGGCAGCCAGGGAGGGAAATTCTTCAGGTCTTGCGTATTTATCAACTTTATCCGAAGTTTCTTCCATCTCCTCTTCAATTTCTCCGTACTTAGCAGCCATTTCATCTGCAATTTTTTCAGCAGCTTTCTGCATCTCTTCCAGTTTTCTTTCAATACGTTTACCTCCATAACCAGTAACCCTTTTGGCAACCTGTCGGGTTGCTAAACCTATTACAATGAAAAAGACAAGGATTCCACCTAAAACGTAGCCCATTACCTTTGCTGATTGTTCCTTACCTTTTAGTGTAAGGGTCAAACCATAGTAAAGCATATATAGCGCATAAAGGTTAATGGCAAGGCTAACAATTGTGCTTAAGGCCGAACTAATGCCACCTAAAACGTTCATAAATGCTGAAATAGGGAAAATCACCATTAGAGAAACAGCCACCCTGAAATTGGCCTCGTAATCGGTGCTTCCACTGCAGATGGCTGATAGGATTAGAACAACAACACCTCCAATAAATGCACCTATAACTGCGCCTACAATGGTCACGATGAATGCACCAAACCCGAAGGCACCCCCAATTATACTGCCTCCACCAATGTACATGTAGCTCCATATCATGGTGAAAAGTCCGGCAACTGTTCCGTAGATAACGGCTTTTATTAGCGGTTCAACTATTCCACCCTTGGTTTCAAGATTAGCAAAATGCTCCTTGGGGTTTAACAATGCATTCTTCGAATCGTCGATAAACTTTTGAAAATCAAACTTTTTACTTTCTTCCATAGCAGTAGGTTTTTAGTTTAGTATTTAGGTTGATTTAATATTATCTCTTCCTGATTTTGATTTAAAAAACAAATGTATAGAATTAAGCGATATTAGTCAAATAAAAACGATAAATACAAAATGTTGAAAAACCCATAAATGCTGAATTTTTTGACACAATCTTCTCAATATTAGTTTATGTTAAGATTTAAATGGATTTTTGTTGATCGTTGGAAAAGATTGTATTAATTTTATTAATCAAACCAACCCTAAAAAAATAAAATCATGAAAAGAAAACTACTAAAAACAACTGTCCTAAGCGTAGGATTGTTATTTATCACTTTTTCGATTACCCAGGCTCAGGACGAAAGTGAAGAAAAGTTAACACGACCTGGACGTTGCGATGTATCCGAGGTGGATAACTACGTGAATAAATGCTTTGATGCCTATGAGGAAAGCCAAAAGATTACCGAAGCTGTAAACTTTTTTAAGGTAGAAGGAGAAGGTGATTCCAAGGTAATCCTTAATCCTAAGGGTGAACACATTTCAAAACCTGATGCACTTTTACAGCTTGGCGAATTGCTTGTAAGAGCAAAGAAACAGAATGATAATATCCAATCCATTCAGGATCTGCAGAAGCCTGCAACCGAGAGCATCAAAAAAGCACCTATACAAAAGAAACCACAGGCGACAAAAAACCTAAACAAGGGAAATGAAACTTTAACAGAGCTTATGAAGGAAACCAAGAAACAGATAGAGTTGATTGATAAGCAAATATCTGAAATTAAAGAGCTTGATGATTAATTTTTTGTTGCTTTATTAGAATTATAAATAAAACAATAAGACCTACCAAATTCAGTAGGTCTTATTGTTTTTTCTAATTGTTTACCAGTGATCCGGACAGGATTCGAACCTGTGACCCACAGCTTAGAAGGCTGTTGCTCTGTCCAACTGAGCTACCGGACCAATCTCCTTTCGGGCTGCAAAAATAGAAAAATGATTTCAATAGATGAAATAATATTTTGCTATTTGCATGGAACCATAAAAAATGAAGGGGTTTTTGTCGCTGATAATTAGTCAAATAAATACATTAAAAACTTGTGAACCATGAAATTATAAAGTAAAACTGGATTGATTTGCCAGTTTAGTGCAATTTATGTATATTTAACTCGAATGGAGATTATTGCCATTGATAATGCACAAATAAGTATTATGAGGGAGCTATTATTTTTCACACTAATTTTTTCATTTATCCACACAGGGTGTTACGCAAAATTAGAAAGAGGAGGTTTAGAGGATATTATTTGTTCAAAGGCAATATACCTGAAAACAAGTTCAGATCTTGATGATCTGATAGGTGTTTGCAGCAGGAGCAAACTTGTATTGCTTGGAGAATCAACTCATGGCACTTCCGAGTACTACTACTGGAGAGCCGAGATAAGCAAAAGGCTTATTGCTGAGGAAGGTTTCAACTTTATTGTTGTGGAAGGCGATTGGGCTTCGATTTATCGATTGAACCTTTACGTTAAGGGAGTTTCGGATGAATACAAAACTGCTCGGGATGTGATGAAAACATTCAATCGATGGCCTGAATGGATGTGGGCGAACACAGAGGTTGAAAAATTGGTAGAGTGGCTAAAAATCTTCAATAGTAAGCTACCGCTCGAAAAAAAGGTTGGATTTTACGGAATGGATGTATACGGACAGTGGGAGGCAATGGAAGAGGTGCTACGAGTTGCCGAGGCCAAATTCCCCGAATCGTTATCCGAAATTCTTGAACGCTATGGTTGTTACACTGCCTTCGGATTTGATGAGTGGCAGTATGCTCTGTCGGTTCAGCGGGGACATCCCCCATGTACCGATAACCTGCAATGGGTGGTAGATGTGATACGGGAACACCTTGAATCATCAACAGACCCCAACGATATAAAGGCTTTGAGTCATGCCAAGCAAAGCGCAAAGGTGGTACTTAATTCAGAGGATTACTACCGATTGGCAGTTAGGAGCAATGTAAGCTCGTGGAATAGCCGGGTAATGCATATGCATGAGACGGTTACACGTTTGCTAGCTGCGCATGGTGAAGATAGCAAGGGTATTGTTTGGGCTCATAATACACATATTGGCGATGCCCGTGCCACGTCGATGCTGAAAGAGGGTATGGTTAATATTGGGCAGTTAAGCCGTGAATTACATACCGATGATGAAGTGACTCTTATTGGTTTTAGTACTTACAGAGGAAGAGTGAATGCGGGTTCACGTTGGGGTGAAAACATGCTGAGGATGCGTATTCCTGCTGCCCCACAGGGCAGTGCAGAAGAAATTTTAAAAAGATGTGGCAGGGATGTATTCTATACCATTTTTGACGATGATCTTCGAAGCAACAGTGAATTGCTAAAACCTATAGGACACAGAGCCATTGGTGTAGTTTATAATCCCTCGGGTGACCATTTGTATAATTATGTTCCTACAATTTTACCCATACGATACGATGCTATAATTTTTATAAAGATAACAAGCCCTCTGGATACTTTTTAACAAGTAAAGAATTGCAATACCCTATTTTTTCATAAAACTAATCCTTTTCTTCGATTATTTCTTATATAAATTATTCTATATACATATGATCATGATTGACATTTGTGAGGATTTATAATGTTAATAAAGATTTTTCATGCCATAGAGCAATGTCATTTTGTAATAATATTCTTATGTTTTATTCTATATTTGCCATTTTGAAAAAATGAATAACTAAATAATTATTGAATATGAGAACATTAATCGTTTGGCTGGTTGCCATTTTAATGATTACCAGTATTGATACTTTTTCGTGTACCAGTTATTTAATAACACGCGGGGCTTCAGCCGATGGTTCTACCATGATCTCTTACGCTGGAGATTCTCACATCCGTTATGGTCAGCTGTATTTTCGTCCAAGTGCAACTTGGCCTGCTGGGGCAATGCAAACCATCTACGACAGGAGTTCCAACAAGCCTCTGGGGCAAATCCCTTACCCTAGCGAAACCTATCAGGTAATTGGGTTTATGAATGAATATCAGGTGTCCATAGGCGAGAGCACTTTTGGTGGAAGAAATGAGTTAAGCGATTCCACAGGAATAATTGACTGGGGTAGCATCATGTTTCTTGGCTTGCAGAGGGGTAAAACAGCTCGAGAAGCCATTAAGGTGATGGTTGAGCTGGTTGAAAAGTATGGCTACTACAGCTCCGGGCAATCATATTCCATTGCCGATCCTAACGAAGTTTGGATATTGGAGTTGATAGGGAAAGGTGTGGATATTAAAACTGACAGGAAAACCAAGAAAACCTTTAATGCCAATAGGGGAGCGGTGTGGGTAGCCATTCGTATTCCCGATGGATATGTTAGCGCCCATGCCAATCATGCCCGAATAACTACTTTCCCCAAAGAGGATGGTGTAAAGTCAATCAGTTCAAAAAATATTGATAAGATTTTTGAACCTGACATTGAAGTGGTTTACGCTCACGATGTGATTGATTTTGCCCGTGCAAAAGGATATTTTGGTGGGGATGATAAGGATTTTAGTTTTTCCGATGCCTACGCACCCCTTGATTTTGGGGCAGCACGTTTTTGTGAGCTGCGAGTATGGGCAATGTTCGATCAGGTGAATGACGATATGAAACAGTATTGGGATTACGCCACAGGCGTATCGAAAAGCCCAAGAATGCCATTGTATATCAAGCCCAACAGAAAATTAACTCCGCGCGATTTAATGCACTTTAAGCGTAATTACTTGCAGGGTACAGAGCTGGATATGACCAAGGATATTGGTGCAGGAATGCATGCCTTACCCTACAGGTGGCGACCACTCACCTGGAAATACGAGGGTAAAACCTATTTTAACGAGCGGGTGACCGTTACCCAGCAATCGGCTTTTTCGTGGGTCGCTCAGATGCGCAATTGGTTACCTAATCCGATTGGGGGGATATTCTGGTACGGCGTTGACGATGCTGGTTCTTCGGTACACGTTCCCTTTTACTGCGGTATTACGAGTGTTCCGTATTCATTCTCTGAGGAAAATGGAGACATTCTTACCTATTCCGATGATGCTGCTTTTTGGGTTTTTAACCGTGTCGCCCATACAGCCTACCTTTTTTACGATAGGGCTATAGTTGATATTCGCAAAGCACAGCAGGAGTTTGAGGAGAGGTTCGAGACTATGGTGCCTGCCATTGATGCTGGTGCGCAGGAACTATACAAGAAAAACCCACAACTTGCCTTGCAGTTTCTTACCGAATTTTCGCACAGTTCGGCCAATAATGTGGTTAACCAATGGCGCGATTTAGGCAATTTCCTACTGGTTAAGTACCTCGATGGCAATGTGAAGCATGAGAAGGATGGTGAATTTTTACGAAATCCATGGGGATTTCCCCTTAGCCCCAAACATCCCGATTATCCTGAGAGCTGGAAGAAGAATGTTATTGAAAAAACTGGCGACCATTTCCTACAACCTGATCAATAAAATAAATTGATAAATCGATGAAAACTATTTTAATACGGGTTCGTGAAATATCAGGTAAAATTTTTGTCCGTTCCTTAGACTATGTAGAAATTATTGGCAATAAACTTCCTCATCCTGCAACGCTCTTTGCCCTTTTGGCTTTACTCGTTGTTTTTATTTCCTGGATCGGACATAAATTGGGGGCACATGCTGTACATCCGGTTGATGGAACCGTGTTTGTGGCCAAAAACCTGATGAGTGCCGATGGCTTTAGATGGATTTATAGCAATATCATTGATAATTTCCTTCGATTTCCGCCCCTTGGATATGTTCTAGTGGTGATGATCGGTATTGGGGTTGCCGAAGGATCAGGGCTATTTACCACCATGATTCGCTCATTGGTACTCAGCGCACCTTCGAAGCTGGTTACTGGAGCAATAGTGTTTGCTGGCATTCTATCGCATTTAGCATCGGAAGCGGGTTACGTAATACTTATCCCTTTGGGTGCTATGATTTTCCATGCGTTGGGTAGGCACCCTATGGCTGGATTGGCAGCAGCATTCTGCGGTGTGAGCGGAGGATTTGGTGCCAACTTCTTTATTGGCTCCATCGATCCGGTTCTTGCTGGAATATCTGAATCGGCCGCCCAGATGATTATCCCGGGTAAGATAATAAACCCTGCTGTTAACTACTACTTTATGTTTGTTTCCAGCTTTTTAATAGTGCTAATAGGTACTTGGGTCACCGAGAGAATAGTAGAACCCCGTTTGGGAAAATATAAGGGTAATGCTGAAAAATTATCCATCGAGCAGTTGACACCAAAGGAAAAGAAGGGTTTACGAATGGCAGGTATTGCTTTGCTAGTTACAATCATTGGACTTGCGCTTACAGTTATTCCCGAAAATGGATTGCTCAGAGATCCTGAAACCGGCTCGGCACTTCACTCACCGTTTCTAAACGATATCATTATTGCAATCCTGCTAATATTCTTTATTCCAGGTATTGCCTATGGTGTAACTGTTGGGACAATTAGAAATGATAAAGATGTGGCCAGGCACCTTGGGCAGTCAATGAGTGGAATGGGAAGCTATATTGTTCTGGTATTTTTTGCTGCCCAATTTGTTTACTTTTTCAACTATAGCAACTTGGGTATTATTCTGGCAGTCAGGGGTGCTCATACCCTTCAAAGTATTGGTTTAACCGGAGTTACCCTAATACTAGCCTTCGTTTTACTCTCCGCATTCATTAATATGTTCATGGGTAGCTCTTCGGCTAAATGGGCTATAATGGCCCCGGTTTTCATACCCATGCTAATGCTTATCGATCCACCATATCACCCCGGGTTGACACAGGCAGCATTTCGCATTGGCGATTCCGTTACAAACCTTATAACCCCAATGATGAGTTACTTTGCACTTATCGTTACATTTGCCCAAAAGTACGATGAAAAGTATGGTGTGGGAACCATTATCTCCACGATGTTACCCTACACTGTTATGCTAACCATTGGTTGGATTGTGTTACTGGTAATTTGGATGTTACTGGGAATACCTTTGGGTCCCGATGGGCCTATTTACGTACCTGCTGAATACTTATAAGAATAAGGGGCTGTCTTAAAAGGTGTCATTTTAGTGGCAAATAAATTTATTCTGACTTTTGAGACAGCCTCTTTATTTTGGCTACTCGATGGGATTATTCAAATCAAAATCGATTTGAATTATTAATACTCCAGCTTTCCTTAGGGAGTAGCTATAAGTCGAAATATCTTCAGAGAACTCAACGGTCCATTCGTTATCGCAAATGCGTTCAAGCATTTGGCATGTGAAATCGTCGGCTGGGAATACTTGCCTGTAAGCAGAGCCTTCGTTGGTGCCGTAACCCCCATAGAGGTTAAGATCCTCTGGTGTACCATCATCATGACGGTGATCGTGTCGGAAACGAAGTGTGTTTTCTCCTTCCATGATCAACATCCAGGTTCGTGAAGTATTTTCTCCAACTCTGAAAGGAATATAAACAATAGTATCAGCAAATTCGCGTACATACATTTCCAATTCCAGATTTGCCCAACTATCAATACCCTCGGCAATAAATACTTCTTTTCCTGCAAATTTTTTCCCTTCAAGCAATTTAAAATGATTGAAAAATTCTTTTTGAGGAGTGATTTCTTGTTCTTTTGAATGTGATTTTGATGTTTTTTCAGCACAGGAGAAAAAAAGCAATGTAGTTAAGGTAATCAATGATAAATAAGATTTCAAGTTCATAGCTAGGTTTTTTAAATGATTAATAATGGATAATTATTTAACAAAAATATAACAATTTTAAACTATTGCCTTTCAGGTCTTTATCAATACAATAAAAATAATACTCTTTAACCATTAAATCAATTGCTTATAACTTTTTAACACGTCATGGAGTTAGTTAATTGGCTAAGATAAAAAAATAATTATATTTGCCACCGAAAATTAAAAAAAGCGAAAATAATATTAACTAAAAAACACTAAATCATGCTTAAAGGTCACCCGAAAGGACTACTGGTTGCATTCTTCTCTAATATGGGAGAGCGTTTTGGATTTTATACAATGATGGCTATTTTGGTGCTATTCTTACAGGCAAAATATGGCTTATCGGAAAGTGTTGCAGGCGATTACTATAGCTGGTTCTACTTTGGCATATATGCCCTTGCTCTTGTTGGTGGTATTATTGCCGATGCAACCCGTAAATATAAGTTTGTAATTCTAATAGGAATTATTGTAATGTTTGCCGGGTATGTGCTAATGGCATATCCCACGCAAGCCGATGTAAGTTACCTATGGTTAAGTTTATTGGGTTTGCTTACCATTGCTCTTGGAAATGGATTGTTTAAAGGAAACCTACAGGCCGTAGTTGGACAAATGTACGACGATCCCAAGTACTCTAGCGTTCGTGATACAGCATTCATGATTTTTTACATGGGTATCAATATTGGTGCATTTTTCGCCCCATTTGTAGCCACCGGGATTCGTAACTGGTTCCTGTCAACACAAGGTTTTCTGCACGATGGTAGTTTACCAGCCATGTGTCATGCATTTACCCGTGGCGAACTTAGCGATTTAGCCACATTCCAAAATCTAGCTGATTATGTGTCCGGTGCTGCAGTTGCAGATCTTTCAGAATTTGCGTCAAAGTATATAGATGCTTTTGCTAAGGGGTATAACTATGCATTTGGAATAGCTGCAGGAGCGATGATTATTTCACTTTTAGTTTACATTATTTTTAATAAGTACCTGCCAAGTGTTTCCAAAGAAGTTGCTAACAGTGCAACTAAGGAGAATGGTGGTTCAAAGGCTAACTCAACAGCCAGTCCGATTGCAATACTTCTGGCTTTAGGTTTAATGGTTACAACCTCTGTAATTTTCTATGTTCTGATGAAAGACGTAGCATTAGGAGCTGCTGTTGGTTTATTTATAGGTTTTGTTGCCTGGATTGTGCAAATATCCACAAAGGAAGAGCGTCCCCGGGTGATGTCATTGATTATGGTGTTTATTGTGGTGATCTTTTTCTGGATGTCGTTCCATCAGAATGGTTTAACGCTTACTTTCTTTGCCCGCGACTACACAGTGAAGACAGTTGGTGCATTCACAAACGTATTCTTCAACCTTGAATCCATTTTATCGTTCATAGGTGCTCTTGCCGGCTTCTTCATGATTCTTAGCCGTAAAGCAATGTCTCAGAAATTGATTGGAGCAGCAATGTTTTTGGGGTTAGGTTATCTTACCTACTACTTTATTTCCGGCTATACTTCAGACAACGCTATAGCACCTGAGGTCTTCCAGTCATTCAACCCTCTTTTCATCGTTGCTTTAACCTTCCCAGTTATGGGCGTATTTGCATGGATGCGCAAGAATAACTTTGAACCCTCAACTCCAAAGAAGATTGGTATTGGGATGATTATTGCCGCAGTTGGTTTTGTTATTGTTTTGGTAGCTTCGGTAAACCTGGTGTCACCAAATGAACTTCAATATGTGGATGCTAGTGGAATTACTAAATACAATCCGGTTCCCGATTCTTCAAGAGTTGTTCCTTACTGGCTGATTAGCAGCTACCTTATTCTCACTATTGCCGAACTATTCCTTAGCCCTATGGGATTATCCTTTGTTTCGAAGGTAGCCCCACCACGTTTCCAGGGCTTAATGCAGGGTGGTTGGCTTTTAGCTACTGCTGTTGGGAATAAATTCTTATTTATTGGAAGTAAGTTTTGGGGTAAACTTGATTTGTGGCAACTTTGGGCTATATTTATTGTTTGCTGCTTGCTTTCCGCATTATTTATCTTCTCTATAATGAAAAGACTTGAGGATGCTACAAAGTAGTTCATAATAATATGAAAATATTTGAAGGGGCTCATAATAGAGCCTCTTTTTTTATACTATTACATAGTAAACAAATCCAAACAAATGCTTGTTGTATAATTAATTATAGTATTTTTATGATTAATTATAGTTCTTATTAAGTATTTATCTTAAAATGAATCATATGTCAATGATATTGATTAAAAATGCTGAGGTTTACTCACCCGACTTTTTAGGGAAAAAAGATGTTCTTTTGGGAGGGAAAATTATCTTAGCAATAGAAGATTCAATTGATTTCCCAAATAATTCTGTCTGTGAAGTCATTGATGCCAAAGGATTAAAACTAACGCCAGGTTTCATTGATGCGCACGTTCATATTGCTGGTGCTGGTGGGGAAGGTGGACCTGCAACACGTACCCCGGAGTTGCAGTTGAGCATGCTCATCGATGGCGGCGTAACCACCGTAATTGGTTGCCTGGGTACCGATGGAATAACCAGAAGCGTGGAGAGCGTACTGATGAAGGCCAAAGGCCTTAGAGCCGAGGGCGTTTCAGCATGGATCTATACCGGTGCTTACCAAATTCCCACACCAACGATTACAGGAGAGGTAGGTCGCGATATTGCCCTTATCGATGAAGTGATTGGAGTGGGAGAGGTGGCCATTTCCGACCATCGTTCGTCGTTTCCTACCACTGAGGAGTTAATCCGGATTACCGAGCATGCTCGTGTGGGTGGCATGCTTGGTGGTAAAGCCGGAATTATCAATATCCACATGGGCGATGCGAAAAATCCATTCCAGCCCATTCACAATGCAGTGGCCAAGAGCGAGCTCAACTACAAGCAGTTCTACCCAACCCATTGCAACAGGAATGATTATATTTTTGAGGATGCCAAGGAGTACGGTAAAAAGGGCTGGGTTGATATCACAACCAGCTCCTACCCATACTTTCCTCAGTACGAGATTAAACCCTCCAAATGCATAAAGCTTCTCACCGATGCAGGTGTTCCCCTTGAACATATCACATTTACTTCTGATGCCTGCGGATCGCTACCCGATTTCGACCCCGTTACAGGCGAACTGAAACAGCTCGAAATGGGACTTCCCAGCGCAAACCTACGCGAGGTGGTTGATGCAGTTAAGGATGAAAATATCCCCCTTGAAATGACCCTTAAAGTGGTTACATCAAACCCTGCAGATGCCCTTAAACTAAAGCAGAAAGGAAGAGTTGCCGTTGGCAAGGATGCAGATGTGCTCCTTTTTGATGATGATATGAAGATAAAACACATGATCGCGATGGGTGAGTTTATGAGCAAAGACTATAAAGCAATTAAAAAAGGTTCGTACGAATAATTGATACAAAATAAATTTTATACATCCCTTTTTATCATTACCCGTCTGATTTCATAACCAGACGGGTTTTCTTATTTAATATGCATATTTTACTTATTCTTTCTTTCAATTATTTGCACAAATTACGGATAAAAAATTACGAAATTTTACGGATTGATTTTGGGTTAGCATTGCTATAGCTTTACAAAAAAATGTGATTAAAAAAATGCATAAATTTATTAGTTGAAAACAATCCATTATACTAAACACCAACTTATCAAGGCCGAAAAGTTTTTAAGCGAAAATAGGGTAGATGAATGCTTTGGGGTGTGCAGGGAGATTCAGCAATTGGTTGAGGAACTGGTTGTGGATGAGTCGAGTGCTTGCGTTGTATCCAGTATAATGGAAAAGAATTCAGCCATTCTCCGCAAGCTAAACCAAATTATGATAAGTAGTATTAAGTATGGAAACCAACAACATAAATAATTGTAACTAACCTAAAACCAAACACTATGAAAAAATTACTTTTTCTATTAACCGCAATGCTTCTGTTAAGCAGCAGTGTTAATGCGCAGTTTGATAATGGTAATGGAACCGAAGGTGATCCTTACCAGATTGTAACTGCCGAACATCTCAACAACCTTCGCAACTACATTGGTAGTGGTCACAGCGATAAGTACTTTAAGTTAATGAACGATATTGACTTAACTACTTATCTATCCGAGGGTAATCTAGGGTATAATGGAGGAAGTTTTTGGCTGCCAATAGGGAACAATACAAATCGTTTTGAAGGTAAGTTGGATGGAAATTTACAAAAGATAACTGGTTTTAAAATTAATCAGCCAACTTCATCATACATAGGCTTTTTTTCGTATTTAGGGGTAAATGGTAAGGTTGAAAATCTGGGAATCGAAATCGATGAAAGTGCCAGCTTAATAGGTCAGCATTGGGTTGCAGGTCTTGCATCGTATAATTATGGTACAATTATAAATTGCTATGTATCAGGTACTATAATTGGTACAACAAGGGTTGGTGGCCTGGTTGGGTTAAATTATTCAACAATCAGTTTCTGCTATTCTAAAGGATCAGTTACTGGTAATGGCTTTGGACTAGGTGGTATAGTTGCATTTAACTATTCGGGGGGCATTATTAACGATTCATATAGCCGAAGTAATATAACTGTAACTGAACATGCATCTTATACAGACTATGGCGGATTTGTTGGGGGAAATATTCAGAGTAAAGTGATAAATTGCTACTCAACGGGTTGGTTAAAAACACCAGCCGAGGTAATTATCAATGGGAGAGGATTTTGCGGAAATGTTACCACTGGGGGAAATTACGAGATGACAGGGAACTTCTGGGATACCGAAACCTCCGGTACAACCTCAACCGCTGGCGGAGCAACCGGTAAAACCACCGCTGAGATGAAGCAGAAATCGACCTTTACCGAATGGGATTTTAATGATACTTGGTCGATTTCACCTTCCACCAGTGGCTACATAAGCTATCCTTACCTTAAAAATAACACCCAAGATCCGCTACCTGGCTACGAAGAGTTAACTTTTGCTGGTGGCGATGGCACTGAGGGCGATCCATTCCAGATTTCTACACCACAGCAGCTTAACCTTGTACGCAACTACCTTGGGAGCGAACATGCCACCAAGCACTTCATATTGATAAATGACATTGATTTAACCGATTACCTTGCTGTGGACGGCGATGGCTATGATGTTTGGGGCGATGCCGGTTGGTTGCCCATCGGAACCGATGCAAACAGGTTTGGTGGAAAGTTTGATGGGAATGGTAAAAAGATTGAAAACCTGTTTATCAACAGAGGTACAGAATCAAATATTGGTCTTTTCGGAGTATCAAACACTGGAAGTATAATTAAAAATCTAGGAGTTGAGGGCGAAATTGTTGGATATGTAAATGTTGGGGGATTAGTTGGCACCAACCGAGGTAATGTTCAGGATTGTTATTCGTTGGTTAATATCAATGGATACTCCACAGTAGGGGGTCTATGCGGCAATTCTATCACAGGTGTCACAAGATCATACGCAACCGGAAATATTGAAGGTTATCAGTTTGTAGGAGGTCTGATTGGTAGTACTAGTTCATCGGCAATTATCACTTATAGCTATGCTACTGGCAATGTGAAAGGGGATCGATATGCTGGAGGCTTTATTGGAAACTTAAGCTACGGGCAAATAAACAATTGCTATAGTTTAGGCAATGTAACACGAGTACCAGCATCGTCGCAAACAAATTTCGGTGGTTTTATTGGATATAATATGCAAGGTAAGATTTACAAATCTTACTCTACAGGCCAGGTAATATTCAATGATAACCCACAGGATAACAAAGGCTTTTGCGGTGAAGTAGATAATGGAGGTGGTTATGCTATGGCCGATAACTTCTGGAACACCCAAACCTCCGGCGCTACATCAACCTTTGGTGGAGCCACTGGCAAAACCACTGCCGAGATGAAGAAGAAATCTACCTTTACCAACTGGGATTTCGATGCGGTGTGGAATTTGGAGCTGGCTGCTAATGGAAGTTCTTCCTATCCATACCTGGTTGCCAACACCCAGGATCCATTGCCAGGCTACGAGGAGTTTGAATTCCCCGATGGCGATGGTAGCGTTGGCACTCCTTACCAGATAACCAATGCACGGGAGTTTAGCCTTGTTCGCAACCACCTCGATAAGCACTTTTTGCTAATGAATAATATTGACCTTGCCGAATACCTTGCCGAGGGTGGTGAAGGCTACGATGCATGGGGCGATGCGGGGTGGGCGCCTATTGGCCAATATAACCCGAACATATTTACTGGTAGTTTCGATGGTGGAGGCAATACAATTAGCAACCTAACCATTAACCGGCCACTCGAATCATGGGTAGGTCTGTTTGGTCAATTTAAACCTATAACTCCAGGCGACAGCATCAAAAACCTTACACTTATTAATGTTAACATAGTTGGAAATTCCAATACTGGAGCCCTCGTAGCCGAAGCGGGGCAATCGCACATTTATAACTGCCACAGTTCGGGTAGCGTTACAGGATCCTACATGGCTGGAGGATTAGTTAGTGGTTTAAATTACTATGGTTTTGGTAAGGCTAAATCGGCCACAAATCTGGGGATATCTAACTGTTCAAGTTCATGTACTGTAACAGGTGGTGGTGAATATAACGGAGGTATAGTTGGTTACATCGAAGGCGAAAACGACACAAAGAAAGGCGATATGGATACACCCAAAACCCGAGGCGAAAAGGCCGAACCTTATGATAATGCAATTCTTGCCAATTGTAATTTTACAGGTTCTGTAAATGGTGATGGATACTCTGGCGGAGTTGCAGGGTATGCTGCCTACACAACCATTTCCAACTGCCAATCCAACATCACGCTAACTTCAACTGGGGATTTTAACGGAGGGGTAATTGGCTATGCTTACTACTGCGATATTACCAATTGCCATTCCGAAGGCAGTGTAACCGCTACAGGATACTCCGGTGGAGTTATAGGTTACCTTGAACACTCAAATATTTCGTACAGCACAAATTCTGTAGATGTAAATGTTGGCACTGGATCCGATGCCGGAGGAATTGCAGCCTATTCAATGAACTCCACCATTAGCCACTGCACTGCATCGGGTAACGTTTCGGGTTACGACGAGATTGGCGGGATTGTGGGTAACGGCGATTCAAATATTGATAACTGTTCGAGTTCGGGCGAAATATCGGGTGTAGCTTTGGTGGGTGGCATAACTGGAGCAATTGGAAGTGGAATTATTAGCGGCTGCACCTTTACCGGTGAAGTTATTGGAGAAGAGAATAAAATTGGAGGTATCGTTGGTATGATGTATTCCGCTTCAGTTAGCAATTCTACTTCTTCTGGCTCTGTATCAGGAAATAATCATATTGGAGGCATAGCCGGTTCAACTGAGAATTCGCAGATATTTAATTGCCAATCTTCCTCCCAAATATCCGGAACAACTAGTGTTGGTGGTATAGTGGGATACTATTTCTTTACTGGAACAGAGAATGCTATGGACAATTGCACTTTTTCAGGAACAATTGAAGGGAGCAATAATATTGGCGGCATTGCTGGCCATATGGGTACTGTATCAAAATCAGAATCCAAACTTGAGGTTACGGACTGTCACTTTACGGGAACCATTGAAGGAACAAATAGTATGATAGGAGGCATTGCAGGGCGAACAGAATTTGCCAATGTAACAGGCTGCACAAATACTGGCACTATTGTAAGCGAAAGTGCACACCTTGTAGGCGGTATTGTGGGATTCTTTCAGGACGGAACAATTGAAGAATGCGAGAGTTCAGGCGATATCACCGGAAGTAACTTTGTTGGAGGTATTGTTGGTGGTTTTGACCTTGGACCATTTAAGATAGAAGAAAGCGAAGGCAATGATAAAAGCCTAACCTATGGAATTAGCAATTGCAATAGTTCGAGCAATATTAACGCAGAATCAGACGATGTGGGAGGAATAGCCGGAGGGATTAGTAATGGTTTTATCAGATATTCAAGCACTACAGGTAGCATATTATCTCAAAACGGAAATGATATTGGTGGAATAGCGGGCTTTTCTGTAAATAATTCCTTAATCGAAAAGTGCTTTAGCAAAAGTGCAGTTACAGGGAAAAACAATGTTGGAGGAATTGTTGGTTTCATTATTGGGGGTTCAACTGAGCATTGCTACTCCACAGGAAGCATTACCAGCACTGCTAACAATAGGGCTGGAGGTATTGTTGGGAAAGCCGAAACCGGAGTTGCTCTGAATTACTGTTACGCTACCGGAGTTGTATCGAGCATTAATATGTCTGGTGGAATTGCAGGCGATATGACCAACTCAACCATTAAGAACAGCGTAGCACTTAACGCCAAGGTGCTTTCTAACGGAGCCGCAGGCCGATTAATTACCGACAACGATGGTGCAAATACTTTTGTAAATAATTATGGCTGGGATGGTTTATATGTAAATGACAATAAAATAACTGGAGGAGAACTCGATAACGTTTCTGGTCTAGATGCCGAAATTACCCAGTTATCATCATCTGATTTCTATTCAAACGCCGATAATTGGGATACCGAGGCTTGGGATTTTGACGTTATCTGGACGCAAAACACATCCATTTCTCCGTACCCCATTCTTCAGGCAATTGATGCCGATATACAAAAAGTACTTCATGCACAGGTAGTTACCTGGGCACAGGAGCTCCCAAATACACTTATTACAGAACCCTTTGAACTCACCGCCGATGGCGGCGTAAACCGCCCCATTACCTATACCTCATCAAACCCTACTGTTGCTAGCATCGAAGGCGATGAACTCACCTTCCACACAACCGGTGGGGTGGAAATTACCGCCAACATTGCCGGCAGCGAATTCTACTCACCCGCAACATTTACACGGCTTGTTGTGATTTACAATGGACAGGGTACTCCTGAGAATCCTTACGAAATCAGCACCCTCGAGCAGCTCAACGGTGTGCGAAGCAACCTTGCCGCCCACTACAAACTGGTTGCCGATATCGATATGGGCAGCATTGAGAACTGGGAACCCATTGGCACTCAGGGCACGCCATTCACGGGTAGTTTCAATGGCAATGAGCATACCCTTAGCAACCTGAATATTCACGGTAGGGAGCAGATAACAGGGTTGTTCGGGTGCTTTGCTCCCGAATCGGAGGAGTATAACTACATAAAGGATTTAACGTTAGCCAACGTGAACCTCTCAGCAACCTCGCACATTGGGGCAATTGCTCAAGAAACAGAAGGGGGTCTTATTCATAGCTGTATCGTATCGGGTGTTATTGAAGCCAATGGGGGCGAGTATATTGGGGGTTTGGTAGGTAATTCATATAATACCCAGTTTACTCAATGCACCAGTTCGGTATCAATTAATGCATACAGCATTGTGGGGGTTGGGGGTATTGTTGGCTATGAGGATAGCGATGGAATTATTTCGCATTGCACCTTCACTGGTAGCATATCGGGCGACTGGAATACAAATACAGTGGGAGGCATTGTGGGTGAAACCTGGGGTAGCATTAACAATTGCAGTAACTCGGGAAATATCATTGGTGCCAATAATATTGGAGGAGTTGTTGGCTACATAATTAATGTTGAAAGCATTATGAATTGTCAAAACTCTGGAAAGGTTAATGGCTTTAACGAAGTTGGGGGTATAGTTGGATTTATACAAGAGGGAGGTGTTTCGAACTGCCATAATACAGGTGAGGTTGGTTCGAAAGAGTATCGTTTAGGAGGTATTGCAGGATATGCTCAAAATACTACTATAGAGGGATGTAGCAATGCTGGACCAATAAAAGGCTGGGGTGAAATAGGCGGAATTGTTGGCGATATCCGCAACAGCACCATTACAAACTGCTACAACATTGCCGATGTTTCAGGAACCGAAAGTTCCATAGGAGGCATAGCAGGCTACGCAACACAAACGGTTGTAATCGAAAAATCGTTCAATCACGGCAATGTTACAGGAAGCACTAGTATAGGAGGAATTGTTGGCGCAGGAGCTTTATCCGTAACCGTATCGGCCTGCTATAGTACAGGCGAGGTTGCAGGTTATTACACCGTTGGAGGCATTGCAGGAGACCTATCGAGCACATCGGCTTTAATCGGTTGCTATAGTACAGGGATTATCAAAAACCTTGGCAATGAGAGTGGCGGAATAGTGGGATATCTTGCTAGTTCAAGCATTAGCAATAGCTTTGCAGCCAATGCTTGGCTAAATGGAGGTACCAATCACGCTAGAATTGCCGGTCAGTTAGTGTCGTCAACCACCCTTTCCAACAACTACGCTTGGGACGATATGTACGTTGGCAATTCACAAATAGTTGGTGGCGAACTCGACAATAATAATGGGCTAAATGCAACCTTTGATGAGCTTAGTGATGATGAAGGGGGATTTATTCTTCTTGCATCCTGGGATTTTGAAGAAGTTTGGACATTTGACCACACCAAATCGCCATGCCCAATCCTTCAGGGTATAGACGCTGAATTACAAGCATTCAAGCATGCACAGCACATCATTTGGGACGATGATTTAACAGGTCTAGCTGTAACAGATAATGTACCGCTAACCGCCGTAGGCGGAGCAACTGGCTCAACCATTTACTACGAATCGAGCGACTCAGATGTGGCATCCATAGCTGGCACAACGCTTACGGTTAACTCCTCTGGTGGCGCAATGATATCGGCCAAAATCGACGGCAACAACTTCTTTAGCCCAGCCACCGCAATTATATCGCTGGTAGTATGGGATAGCGAAGGAACCGAACTCGATCCTCATGAAATTTACAACCTCGCTCAACTGGATGCTGTAAGGCTTGATTTGAATGCCCATTATATTCTGATGAACGATATCGATATGTCGCCCATTGCAAACTGGGAGCCAATTGGGGAAAACGGCAATCCTTTTTCTGGAAAATTTTTGGGTGAGGGTTATACCCTAAGCAACCTTACCATCAATAGCCCTTTAAATCTTTCGGTTGGTCTATTCGGTGAAGTTGAATATGCGTATATCGAAAACGTAACACTTTCTAATGTTGATATTTTAGGAAATGCTAAAGTAGCAGCCTTAGCGGGATTTTCAGCTGGCTCAACAATTTCAAACTGTCATTCTTCGGGTAGTATCCAGGGTGTGGATGAGCGCGGTGGTGGTATTGTTGGTTACGCCTACAACACAAACATTTCTTTGAGCAGCAGCTCTTGTCAACTTTTCTCATTCTACCAAGTAGTTGGAGGTATAGCTGGACAAGCAACTGACTATTCTGAAATAATTGATTGCTGGTTTACGGGTAGCATTTACGATGTAAATCAACAAGCTGGCGGCATTGCTGGAGATGCTTATATGTCAATTATTTCAGGCTGCTTCGATGCTGGAAATATTTCGGGCAATGAATATTTGGGAGGTATTGTAGGTTTTTGCGACTTAATTGAACTACAAAACTCATATAGCACTGGAAGCATTGTGTCGACTAAAAACTATACTGGTGGAGTCTCTGGTTACAGCAGAGATGGCATAATTCAATACACCTACAGCTCCGGGGAAATTAAAGCAAACATAGATAATGAAGGTATAAGCGGTGTGTTGGGGAGCGGCAGTAATACAAATGTACACAACAGCGTTTCCATAGCCGCTAATGTAAGCTGCTTAGTGATTCAGGACGGGTATATCAACAGAGTAATTGGTGAAAATTATTTGGGTGATTTATCCAACAACTACGCCTGGGCCGATATGTACGTAAACAGCAGCAAAGTTAATACTGGAACACTTACAAACGAGAACGGCCAAAACGCAAGCCTTGAACAGCTTAAGAGCGAGGCTTTCTACACAACGGCAGCCAACTGGGATGGCAATGCTTGGGACTTCGAAACGGTTTGGGAAATGGACGAAAACACATCGCCATATCCAATACTGAAAAACATCCCAGCCAATGTGCAAAAGGTTAAGCACTCGCAGGTAATGACCAATGCCTGGACGCAGACCTTGCCGCAGGATGCTACCTATGGTGATTTAGTTCCTTTAACTGCACCATCAGAGGGGCCATCGGAGGAGATTGAGTACATATCCAGCAATCCTGCAGTAGCTGAAATAGTTGGCAGCCAGTTAACCGCCGTAGGTCTTGGTACCGCCACTATCACCGTGAAGTACCCCGAAACGGAGTTCTATAGCCAGTCCAACGGGTTTAGCAAAACCTTCAGGGTTACCAACAAGGCCAACCAGATCATCGATTGGGATCAAATCCTCTCTGCCACCTACGGTGGTGATGATATAAACCTTACCGCCACCGCCACCAGCGGGTTGGAGGTTTCGTACCAGTCGAGTAACGAGGATGTGGCAATAGTAGTTGGAAACACCCTAACCATTATAAGTGCCGGTACCGCCACCATCACCGCCTCACAGGCTGGTAACGAATTTTATAACGCTGCTACCGACGTGGAGTTGACGCTTACAGTTGATCCGCGCACCCTTATCCTCAGTAACTTTACTGCTGAAAACAAGGAGTACGATGGTACCACTACCGTTATGGGTACAGGCTTTGACGATGACAGGTTAACTGGAGATGAACTAGAGTTCACATACACTGCAGCTTTTGAAGATAAAAATGTGGGCACCGATAAAATCGTAAACTATAGCGATATCGCCATAAACGGCGGAGCCGATGCAGGAAACTATATTCTAGCTTCCACCAATGGAATAGCCGCTGCCGATATTACTGCCAGAGAGCTAACCATTGGGGGTATGTTCACCGTGTTCGATAAGGAGTACGATGGCACCACCGCAGCCACTATTGATTATAACAGCTTAACGCTAAGCAACATGGTAGATGGCGACGATGTGCTTCTGGTACCCGTTGCTGCCTTTGTGGATGCCGGCGTTGGGGAGGACATTCTGGTTGTCTTAACCGATGGCTCTACCCTTGATGGAATAGATAGTGAAAACTACACCTTATCGTTGATGGGGGCTCCTACAACTACTGCTTCCATTACCGAACCGACTACCTCACAGTATACCCTAACGTTGATAATTGTTGGTAGTGGATCTGTGGAGGTGAATGGAGAGGAATATATTGACATAATCATTTTCGATGAGGGTTCCGAAGTGGAGCTGGAGGCAATCCCCTCAGCAGGTTACCAGTTTGATGGCTGGAGCGGTGATTTGGAATCTACAGATGCCATGGAAACCATCACTATGAACGGCCATAAGGTTATTACAGCTACCTTTAGTCAAATTCCAGAGGTTGAGTACTCCCTTACCATTCAGATAGTTGGTAACGGTACAGTGGAAGTGCAGGGATCCCTTTACACGGAAGTTATGTATTTTGTGGAGGGAAGCGTTGTTGAGTTGGAGGCCATTGCCACCACAGGTTGGCAATTCGATGGCTGGACGGGTGATTTGGTATCAGCCAATGCCATGGAGAGCATCACCATGAACGCTGATAAAGCGGTTACCGCCACCTTTAGCGAGATTACAATACCGCAGTTCACGCTTACCATCACCATCATTGGAAATGGCAGCGTTGAGGTGGATGGCGAACCCTATACCGTACCTGTTGTAGTGGACGAGGGCACCATGCTCGACCTGGAGGCCATAGCCGCCACAGGCTGGCAGTTCGATGGCTGGAGTGGCGATCTGGTATCCACCGATGCCAGCGAGAGCATTACCATGGATGCCGATAAGACCATCACTGCCACCTTCAGCGAGGTAACTACACCGCAGTTCACGCTTACCATCACCATCGTTGGAAATGGCAGCGTTGAGGTGGATGGCGACACTTACACCATGCCCATTACTGTTGACGAGGGCACCGTACTCGACCTGGAGGCCATTGCCACCGAAGGCTGGCAGTTCGATGGCTGGACAGGCGATCTGGTATCGAACAATGCCAACGAGAGCATCACCATGAACGCTGATAAAGCGGTTAACGCCACCTTTAGCGAGATTACAATACCGCAGTTCACACTTACCATCACCATTGTGGGAAGCGGAACGGTGGAAGTTGATGGTGACGTTTACACCGCTCCCATCATAGTTGACGAGGGCACGGTACTCGATCTGGAGGCCATTGCCAACGAGGGCTGGCAGTTCGAGAGTTGGACAGGCGAGGTGGCAGAGGCTCTCGAAGCCACCACCACCATCACCATGAACGCTGATAAGGCCATCACAGCCACCTTCAGTGAGATTGCTCCAACCCAGTATACGCTCACCATTACCATTGTGGGTAACGGCAGCGTGGAAGTTAATGGCGAGGCATACACCGTTCCCATTACAATTGAGGAGGGTACCGTGTTTGATCTGGAGGCCATACCCACCGAGGGTTGGAAGTTCGACGGTTGGACTGGCGATCTGGTATCCATCGATGCCATTGAGAGTATCACCATGGATGCCGATAAAGCCATTACCGCCACCTTCTCCCTAATCGACAACGTGGAGACCAGCTTGCTTGCCAACCTGAGGGTATTCCCCAACCCGTTCAGCTATTTCATCAAGCTAGAAAACATTCAGAACGTGAGCAGAATAACGATCACCAACCTGATCGGCCAGAGGGTGCTCGAAACGAATGCCTCGGGCTCCGAACTCATGACCATCCCAACGGATGGCTTGGTGAATGGCATCTACCTGATCGTTATTGAGGCAGAGAATGGCGAAAGGGTGATTAAAAAGATGATTAAGGAGTAGATTAAAGTCCGGGAGCAACAGATCACTGAGTTTATCGATGTGAAGTCGTAAACAGATAATTACCTTCATAAATTCCGAAGTTCCTACAATTATAGTACAGGGGACTTCGGAATTCTATTTTTGAAGCCGGAAATTGAGGCATATGCTTTTACTTCTAGTATAAATTTTTTATATTGGCTCCGAATAGGGAAATTTATCACCGAGTTTTCATTAACCATAAAAAAAATGATACATGTACAAAGAATTTTAGCCTTTTCATGTATACTATTTATGTTATTTTTTTTACCAATATATATGGCAAAATCCCAAACCTACGATAAACTCGATTCCCTGCTTCTGGAATTGTACAATCCCCATCACGATACCATTAGATTTGATTTACTCCTTGAAATTGGTGATTACTATTACTTTAATGATTTCGAAACGGCAAAGGACTACTTTACTCAAGCCAAAGAACTTGCCGAGAAAAACATTGAAAGATCTGAAGGAGCCCTAGAGCGTAAGTTTCTGTATCAAAAAGCTAAGGCCATTCGTTATATTGCCTATGTATTTCTTAATCAAGGAGATCAGGTTACAGCATCGGATATGTACTTTCAGGCGCTCGAAATTGGGGAAAAAATTGAGTGCTACAGTACTATATACAATTGTTACAACAACATTGGCATCATCAACCATTTACGAAAGGATTATGGTGTTGCTGAGGAGTATTATCGCAAAGCCATTGAAATAACTGAAAAATCAGGTGATTTGTTCGGAAGATCAAAACTTTTGATAAACATGGGAGTACTTAACTATGATCATGGTAATGATACGGATAGTATTCCCAAACGTGAGGAGTATTTTAAGGGAGCTTACGAAAATTATTTAAAAGCTCTGAACCTTAGGATTGAGATCAATGATCTATGGGGTCAGGTTTTATGCTATAATAATCTGGGTAACGTAACTAGGGATGGTGCAAGTCATGTTAAGGACGATAGGATAAGGAGGGAAAAGCTGTTACAGGCAAGCCATTACTATCGGCAATCGTTTCGAATTGCAAAGCAAATTAAGGATCTGATGACCATGTCGAAGGTATCTGGGAATCTTTCTAAATTGCAGTTAATGCTATATTCCATTGATGGTATTGGCGATACTGAAAAAGGGATTTACTCCGATAGCGCAAAGTATTTTGCCACAGAATCGTATCGGTTTGCAGAGGAGTTGAAATCTTTACCCCAGCAGCATGATGCTGCCTTCAATGCAAAAATCACTTATGCAACACTAGGCGATATAAAAAAGGAACTTGAGTATGCCAATATATTCATTGAAAAAAGTATGGAAATGTTCTCCGAGGATAAAACCAGATCGCTCGATGAGATGAGGATTAAGTATGAAACAGAGAAGAAGGAAAATGAAATACGACTGCAGCAGCTTACAATCCAAAAAAAGCAATTTCAGCTACTCTTGGTTCTCCTTGTGACCGGAATTTTCGTTCTGGTTATGATTTTTCTGGGTTACGTTATTAGGCAAAAGCATATTGCGGAGAAATTGCTAGCTGGCAAAAACACTGAGCTTCAGCAAAGCAACGCCACTAAGGATAAATTCTTCTCCATTATCTCACACGATTTGCGTACTCCAGTTTCCGGATTTAGAAACCTTACAACGTTAATCGGCGAAAAGTTCGACCTGCTAACCCCGGATCAACTGAAGGAGAGCATATTCAACCTTAACCATGCAGCCGAAGAAACCATCAGTATGCTCAATAACCTGCTACACTGGGCGCGATCGCAGCAGAAAATAATTGAGGTAAAAACCCTGCCCGTCAATATCAAAATACTGTGTAACAAGGTTTTTGATGAACAAAGCGTTAAGCTAAAGGAAAAAGACATCATCATTAACGATCAGGGCATTGGTTTGTTTGATGCTGATATTGATGAGAATATTGTCTCAACTGTGCTTAGGAACTTGCTTTCCAATGCCATTAAGTTCTCTCCTAGAAATTCTACCATCGATGTGAACGCATTCATTGACAATAGCACTCTCCATATATCGATAAAGGATAGAGGAATTGGAATGACAGAGGAGGACCAAAAGAAGCTTTTTAGAATTGAATGCGATACCAAGAGCATTGGAAAATCCACCGAGAAGGGATCGGGCTTAGGGCTGATTATTTGCAAGGAACTTGCAACCCTACACGGAGGTACCATTGAGGTTGAAAGCAGACCTGAGCATGGCAGTACATTTACCCTAAAAATACCAATATCAAGCGATAATGGATAAACTAAAAATTGTAATCATTGACGACCACCAGATTGTTCGCGATGGCATTAAAACCATGATGCTGGGAAACCCCCATATTGAGGTTGTTGGAATGGGAAGGAACGAGGATGATCTGCTCAGCTTACTTCAGGAACATGCCCCACACCTGATCATTATGGATCTTTCCCTGCCAGGGAAATCGGGCATTGAACTCACAGAGTACCTTACCAATAATCACCCGGGAATTAAGGTGCTCATCCTCACCACTAGCAGCGATGAGGATAGTATCATAGCATCCATAGAGGCTGGTGCCGATGGTTTCCTCAACAAGGACACCTCACTAAAAGAGCTAATTGAGGCTATTGATCAGGTTTGTAATGGGAATGGGTATTTCAGCGAGAATATCACCGGAATAATCTACAAGAGCTATATCACCCGACTAAAAGAGGAAAAAAAACATGCTTCTGATACCCAAAAAGCCCTCACCGATAGAGAGGTAGAAATAGTGAAACTCTTCTCCGGAGGATTATCTTACAAGGAAATTGCTGCTGAGCTTAATATTAGCGTAAAAACAATAGAAACCCATAAATCCAATATCCTCAAAAAACTTGAGCTTAACAATACCATTGATCTGGTGAAGTATGCCATCAAGAATAAGATCATCCGTATCTGATTGATATTTATGAGATTTACCCCCAATAATTGTTGATTGTTTATAAACTTGGTTAATCTTTTCCTAAGGAAAACAGATAACCAACCATAGTTTTTTTTCATTTCCATCAGGGAAATCCCCAGTGGTAAAATCAGTAATTTTCCCGATTGACCCCTTTTATTTGTTCCCCTACTTTTACATGTGTGCTACAGGCAATGCAATGGGTAAGCCATTTGCAAAACCTTAAGTAGTTTATAAAACAGAGCATTATAGCAATTAATATGGAATTGCAAACCATAGTTCACCGATGGATTATAGTAGCAGAAAAGCTGCTTTTTCACAATCACATTGCTGGTTGCTTCGAGGTGTGCAACGAGTTGGAGGATCAGATGGAGGAGATTATAGCTGAAGGCAACCCTGCCAAAGAGATGGAGCAAAACATTGAGAGGATAAAAAGCATCAAACGAAAACTTAATGCTATAATGATTCAAAATTTTCCCAAAAGAACTATAAGGTAAACTACAAATCAAACCTTAACCTATAACCTTGAACCCGTAGGAGTGTCCAATGCGTCACTAACCCATTTTGCTGCATATCCCAACCCCTTCAGTAGTTACATAACACTGGAGAATATTCAAAGCGTGAGCAGAATTACGATTACCAACCTGATTGGGCAGAAGGTGCTTGAAACTAATGCCTTGGGTTCTGAGCGCATGACCATCCCAACGGATGGTTTGGTGAATGGCATCTACCTGATCGTTATTGAGGCAGAGAATGGCGAAAGAGTTGTGAGGAAGATGGTGAAAGAGTAGACGCTTTGTTCTGAAATAGTTTTTATAAGAGTAAAACTCTTTTTTGTTGAATAAATCAAAGTAAATTGGTTATAGTCTCACCCCCATGATTGTTATATCATCAAATTGATCGATCCTAGTTTCCGACTCGTTTATCCAATTATCTAAGATGTTTTCAAGCGATTGTAGTTGAATGTTTAGGGGTTTATGAGAAATATCATCTAGAATGTTTAGGAAAGGCTTAATTCTATACTTTTTCCCTTCGGGTCCACCAAATTGATCTGCATATCCATCGGTGAATAGGTAAAGCATATCACTTTTATGCATGTCAATGCTTTTAAGGTTAAATGGAATCATTTTTGGGGAAATGCTAATGGGCATTTTATCGGGCGTAATCCTTTCAACTTCGTAATTATTCTCTTTTTTTACAACTGCAATGGGCATGCTTGCTCCAGAGTATAGAACGTTACCTTTTTCCCTGTTGATAAGGCAAACTGCTATTGACATGCCCTCTTTATGATTTGATTGTGCTTCTTTTTGATGAAGAGAATGAATAAGATATTCACGTAATCTGTTGAGAATTAAGTCGGGTTGTATTATTTTATCCTTCTGAATAATCTCAGCCAATAGCGACATCCCAAGGATGCTCATAAAGGCTCCGGGAACCCCGTGCCCGGTACAGTCAGCTAGGGCTAATAGTATTCCTTTGTCGGTTTTTGTTACCCAATAAAAATCACCGCTAACGATATCTTTGGGTTTATATAGTATGAAATGCTCGCCAGCATAAGTATTTAAAACATCACGGGATGGTAACAGAGCCCCTTGAATACTCCTTGCATACTCAATGCTATCGGTTAACTTCGAGTTTTTCAGCTCCACAATTATTTTCTGTCGTTCTATCAGATCACGTTGCTTCTCAATTTCTCCCTTTTGCTCTTCAATCTCATCACGTTGTGAAGAAATCTCTTCTTTTTGCTGTAAAATCTCAGTATTTTGGTAGGTTAGGGTTTGATTATGCCGTTTTTTGGTAACATAACCCCTATAAACTAGGAATGATATTACCAGCATTCCTAGAAGAATGGAGATGAGTACATTTCTTATCATCCTTTGTTTATCGATAAGCATCTGCTTTTCAGCATCCAGCTGTTTCTGAATGATCTTTTGAAGCTCTTTCTCAGAGTTGTATTTAGCTTCCATCTCAAGCTGAGTGAGTAATTGTGCTGTTTCCTTGCTTTTAAGGCTGTCGCTCATTTGTTTATATAGCAGGTGGGTTTTAAAGGCCTTTTGGTAAAAATCCCAAATCGGAATAAACCTGGCTCAACAGATCAGCGGCCGATTCTATTTCGTATACAATATTTATCTGTTGAGCAATTAAAAGGCTCTTCTCGAAGTATTCTTTGGCTTTTTGCAGGTCATTTTTGTACTTGTAATACTCACCCATACTTTGATAGCTATTCTTGATATCCTGCAACTCGTTAATTTCCAATCTAATTTTTAACCTGAATTATTCATAAAAAAAGGGATTTTGTTACCTAAAAATTGCTGAGATATCAGTATTTTTAGGGTGTAGAGAACAAAAACCC
>Ga0334882_1001093_pt1 | contig 34786 bp, 32 predicted proteins | sample GraSluR1_MG_5_FD_207226 | JGI IMG/M metagenome (GOLD analysis project Ga0334882, IMG submission 207226) | Sludge microbial communities from methane-producing bioreactor in Wageningen University, Netherlands - Granular Sludge_15_04-R1 | ecosystem: Engineered > Bioreactor > Anaerobic >... | reverse complement strand
TTTCCTTCGCCCCGGATAAACATCCCCAGGGTGGAATTCAGGATCATCACCGGGTAGGCCAGAATCATGAGGGTATAATAGTCCCGGAAAAACCGGGAAACCCGCAGGTCCATTTCCAGGAACTTCGCCAGGGGTCCCAGCAAACCGCCGACCGCCAGGCTCAGAAGTACCGACACGGTGATCGCCGTCACCACTGTCTGGTTGAATACGTTGTTACATCGGGGGATGTCACCCGCCCCGAGAGCGATTCCTGCCATGGCAATACCGCCTACGGCAATCATGATCCCCACCGCCAGGTAGACGTAGAGAATCGGAAGTCCCAGGTTTACCGCCGCCAGGCCTTCCCCTCCCAGATAGTTCCCGATAAAGAAACCGTCCACCAGGGTGATGAGGGACGTGAGAACCATGGCTATGATGGATGGAATGGAAAACCGGAAGATCATGGACACCGGTCCGGATTTGATGTCTTCAATTGTCATATGGTCTGCCTCCTGATAATGAACAAGCCCGCGGGCTGTTTCGATTATGGAGGAGGGTAAATTAATTAACTTCTGAATTCTTGCTCAGTTCACGGGGATGCAGATATCCATGACGACCCTCTGCTTCTCGGTATCCACGGAGCGGTAAATGTCGAGTCCGTAGCGTTGGGCCATTTCATGACCGCTATGGGGCAGCCATACCCGGAAGAGCCCCTGGTAGGCGGAAAAAATGTCCTCGATGGGGCCGTCAAAGCGGTAAACCGCGTATTTCCCCCCCTCGATGGTGGTGACGTTATCAAGGGGGCAGCTCTCTTCCACGGTCATGCAGATATCGTAGAGGCAGTTACCGGTACCCGTAATGGAAGGGTCATCGTAGGACCGCTCGATGAGGAGGGTTTTCTCATTGAAGAAAGGGCGGTATTTTTCCATGAAATCCCGCCAGTTCGGCCCCAGATCAAGGTAGTTTCCGATGCGTCGTTCGAAGATCACCGTGAAATTTGCCAGATGCTCGATCTTTACCCCCTGGTCATAATCCTCAAAAGTTTTTAACAGGGAAATTTTGTTTTCAAAAAAAGGATGATTTACCAGGCTGCGGTCAACGCCCTTCCTGAACGCCGCCGGCGACACCCGGTGGTGCTTTTTGAAGGTCCAGCTGTAGTTGGAGGGGCTGTAGCCGTAATCAAGGCCGATATGGGTGATGGTTTTATGGTTTTCCGTTTTCAGCTTGAAGGCGCTTTGTTCCATTTTAAGGCGTTTAATGAAGGCATAGACCGATTCCCCGGTCTCCTTTTTAAACATCCGGCAGAAGTGGAATTTTGAAAAATGGCAGTGCTGTGCCACATCTTCGACGGAGAGGTCTTCATCAAGATGGTTCATGATAAAGTCGATGCTTCGGTTTATATGTTTGTTTTGTATCATGGGTGTTTGTTTATAGTTTGATGATGACGATTTCAAATATTGCGGTTTGTTTTGCCTTGCTGCTCTAACAGAATCAGTAATTTTCCCTCCAACTTGTTACTGCTGGAGGGAAAATATTTTTGTTGCTGATCTGTTTTTTAACCTTAATAACCAGAAAACACTATTACCAAATTTAATGGGGGAGCATAGTCCTCCCATACTGTGTAGTTGGGTAAGAGGATCGCTCCATTGGATTTTATAGATGTTACTGCCCCTGGAGGGCTAAAACTGAAGCGACTCTTAGACCCGAATATATCTAAAGTGTATTCTTCCGCACCGTTTTCATCACTGGTGGCGATCTGGCCATTACCATCAAAATCAATCCAATAGTACACATAATAATCGCCTGGAACAACCTCCGGCGCATACCAGGTTGTATAAAGGGTGGCATTATCGATGATGGTATGGTCGGCTAACGGAAAATCATAAACGGTTTCGTTACCATCCAGCAAGGTTGCATCGGGGTCAAAAACCAGGACAATCTTGCTATTCTCAGTTAGTCCTTCCGATATGTTGATTTCTAAAGTACCACCCGGCACGGCATTGCCAGAAATCCCATCCACCCCGGCGGGACCCGCCGGGCCTTCACACCCGGCCATTAAAACAAGCGCTCCTGCAAGCAGGATCAACAACATTTTTTTCATCTTTCTCTCCTGAACATTTTTTTGTGCCCCCCACGTTGGGGGAATATAGAGAAGAGTATAAACACAGGCGGTTCCATTAATCAATTTTTTTCCGCGGGTTTAGAGGTTCGGTGGTGAGACTGCTGAAGGTACCCTGGGATTACTCCCCCCCCCGGCAGCCAGCCGGGGCTGGCTGAATCTGCCGGAAAATCGGAGCCGGCTCACCCCTCTATCAGCACCGCCGCAAAGGCTTCCACCGCTTCACCCCGGCCGACGGCGTCCACCCCTTCTTTTGTTTTGGCTTTCACCGAGACCGCCTCCTGGGAGAGTCCCAGGTCTTCCGCCAGGGTCTGGCGGATGGTTTCTTTATAGGGGCCCAGTTTGGGGCTTTCCAGGATGACCGTGCAGTCCAGGTTGCCGATCCGCCAGCCCTCCCGTTTCAGAAGGTCCAGGGTCATCCGCAGCAGGTGCCGGCTGTCGGCGTCCTTCCACCGTTCCTCCGAAGGGGGGAAGTGGGTGCCGATGTCTCCCAGGGCGGCGGCGCCCAGGAGGGCATCGATGACCGCGTGGAGCAGCACGTCTCCGTCGGAATGGGCTTCTTCCCCTTTGGGACTGGGGATATTCACTCCCCCCAGCCAGAGGGGCCGGCCTTCCACCAGCCGGTGGAGATCCCAGCCCGAGCCGACCCGGATCATCGTGCCGCCTCCAGATCACCGGGGAAGGTGATTTTCCGGTTGGTCAGTTCCCCCGGCACGGTAAAGACCTCGCCGACATGGAGGCCGTAGATTTCGGTATCATCGGTGTAGACCCGCTGATCCTGCCGGGCTCTTTCATGGGCTTCCAGAATGGCGGGGAAGTGAAAACCCTGGGGGGTCTGAATGGCTCCGATCCGGTCCCTGACCAGGTGCTCCCGGATGTATCCCCGGGAATCGAGGATCTTCACCGTGTCCACCACGGGGATAACCGGGGCAGCGGCACCCCGGGAACGGGCTTCTACGGCCACCCGGCGGATCAGACCGGGACTCACCCAGGGCCGGGCGCCGTCATGGATCAGCACCGTGTCGATTCCGGTTTCGGCCAGGGCCTGGAGGCTGTTAAATACCGATTGCTGCCGGGTGTCGCCTCCGGGGATAAAGAGAAAGGCCGGCCGGCCTGGGCCCGGCAGAATCAGATCCCCCAGGACCGCCCGGGCCTCGTCTTCCCCGCCGGGGGGAACGGCGATTGCGATATGGGTAAAAAGTGAGGTATCAAGAAAAGCTTTTGCGGTATTGTGGAGGACCGGTCTGTCTCCCAGGGGCAGGTACTCTTTTTTTGTGCCTTCCCCCATGCGGCGGCTGGTCCCGGCGGCGAGGATCACCGCCCCGAACCCCGATCCTGACCCCGCCACGGTCAGTCTATTTCAAGCTTGCTGAAAATCAGCTGCTCCACCTCTTCCTTGGTCATGTCCAGGGAAAAGGAGGTTTCATCCACCAGGATTTTCAGGGCGTCATCGAAGAGTTTCCGCTCCAGGATAGGAAGCTCCTTGATCTTGCTGCGGTGGTAGAGGGTCCTCACCACGGTGGCGATGTCCAGAACACTGCCGCTTTTGAGCAGATCCAGGTTCATCTGGTAACGCATTTTCCAGTCCGCCGTAATGGGCTCGTAATCTTCGGAAATGAGTTTCAGGGCTTCCCGGGACTCTTCCTTGGATACGATGGCGCGAATTCCCAGCTCCACCGCCTTGTCCACCGGGACCATGATGGTCATGTCCGTGACGGAAAGATAGATGACATAGTAGAGCATGGGTTTGCTCTTAAATACCCTCTCCTCGATGGAGATGATCTGACCCACCCCCTGCAGGGGATACACCACCTGCTGGTTGAGCTTAAAGGTCGTTTCCTTGTCTTTGACTGATTCCATATGGCCTAATTATACCGAAAAATCACCAGAAGGTCAAAGCGGAGGGGGGCGGTTTGCACCACATTTGGAGGAATCTCGGGCCTGTAAAAGGAGATATACTTGAAGGGATGGATATCCAGGGGGTTGGGATACCAGCCCTCCAGGAGAGAGGCGGCTACCACGTTCAAGGCGGGCTGGTGGCTGATGGGAAGCACCACCGCTTCCTGCAGCAGCAGTTCCTCCGCCCGGGCCAGGGTTTTCATCCTGGTGTCTCCCGTCTGGCGCCCCGAGAGCCTGATAAGTTCATCATATTCTTCGCTTTCAAAGCCCCCGCTGTTGAGGTTGCTGTCGGAGGCCCACATCTGGAGGAAGGTCAGGGGGTCGGCGAAGTCGCCAATCCAGGTGAGGGTGCCCAGGGTGTATTCTTCCGCCTCCAGCCCCTGATAGTAGGTCCGGGCCGGGAGGGTCCGCACTGCCACCTCGCCTTCGAGCTTCTCTTGCCAGCTTTGGGACAAGGTCCTGACGGCGGGGGAGTTTTCCCCCCCCTGGGGAACCAGCAGGACCAGGGGCGGGAGGCCTTTTCCCCCGGGATATCCCGCCTCCTCCAGGAGACGCCAGGCTTTCTCCTCATCGGTGCTGTTCAGCGGTTCCGCCGCGGGGTATCCCGGCAGGGGAGGCACCAGGGTTGTGGCGGGGGTGAAGTAGACTTCTTCCGACCGTATCTCTTCCCAGGGAATGAGAAGGGCCAGGGCCTGACGGACCCGGGGGTCGGTGTACGGTTCCTGCTGGGAGGTAAAATAATAGTAGGTGGTGGCGAAAAGGGGGTTCAGGGTGATGGCCCCGCGGTTTTCCACCTTGTTGAAATCAATATTCCCCATGGACCAGTGGATTTTACCCTGATTAAACAGTTCTGCCGCTTTTTCTTCATCGTCCTGGAAGAGAAACCGGATTTCCCTGAGGTCCACGTTCTTCCGGTCCCAGTAGAGCTCATTTTTTCGAAAGATCATCCCTTCTCCGGATGATTCAAAGAGAAAGAAGGGACCGTTTCCCAGCCCCGGAGCGGGGGATCCCTCTTCGACAAGGTCCCTTATCCGGGGATGGAGGGGAACAAAGCTGTGGTGGCAGAGGATCTTCAGGAACGGATCCGAAGGTTCCTCCAGTTCGACCACGAAGACATGATCGCCTTCGGCGCGAATTCCCACATCCTCAGGTTCGGCGGTGAGACCGGTGCGGAAATCCCGAGCCCCTTTGACGCTGTCCAGGAGGAACGAGTAGGGAGCATTCCGTCTGGGGTCCAGAAGCATGAGCCAGGTTTCCCGGAAATCCCCGGCGGTCACCAGGTCGCCGTTCCAGTACCGCGCCTCTGTCCTCAGGTAGAATCGGTAGGTCCGTCCGTCTTCGCTGATTTCCCACCGCCGGGCCACCCCGGGCAGGGGGTCCAGGGTGAAGGGGTGATAGGTGACTAAACCCTCATAGAGGGCCGAATAAAGCTGGGCTTCGGTGGCGCTGTATGATTCGAGGGGGTTATAGATCAGGCTTTCCGTGGACAGACTGACCACCAGGATCTTTTCTTTCACATAATGGGGGTCGTCTTCGGCAGGAAGGGCCGTGAAGGAGGCAAGCAGGGCGGTTAAAAGCAGAAGTTTCTTCAACATGGATGGAATTTACGGCTTTTTTGTCTCTTCGTCCAGAGTTACCGTGATCTTACAGAAATTCCAATTTTGATGAAGGTATTACCCAAGCAAAACGAAGATTCTCGAGGATTGGCACCTGCGCTCAGGATTAATCGCGCAGGCACCCACCCTCTACATCTTCGTTTCACTAAAAACCTTAAGCCCTTCATCAAAATTGGGGTTAATGACCAGTTTTGACGGGTTTATTAAGGAAATTTTTCATCCAACAGCCACTGTTGGATGAAAAATATTCATGATTGCAGCCTCCATTTATGGTGTCAAATCATTTATTCTACAGTACACGTCAAATCTGGAATTGCTGGTGATCTTATGGGCGGGCTCACCGGTTCTGCCGGTGTCCCCAGGGGTTTTCATCCGATGAAACCCGGCGCTGAAGAGCTTTTCTCATCTCTCCGGCCCACCGGGTCATTTCCTCGCGGATATCCCCGGGAAGGGGATTGCGTGAGGCTTCCAGCAGCTGTTCCATCTGGGACCGGTTCCGGGCCCCCCCCAGAGCCGATGATACCCCCGGTTGGCCCATCACCCAGGGAAGAACCAGCCTGAGGACAGGCCGGCCCGTTTCTTTCGATAAACCCTGCAGCCGGGTCCGCAGGGTTTCCAGGGCATGGGAAAAGTCAGGCTGCAGCAGCAGAAGGTCCTTCCTTCCGTCCCGGGGCGCCGGTGTTCCCGGCGGTGCCAGGAGAAGCCCCTGGGCCAGGGGGGAATAGGCCACAAAATCGATTCCCTCCTCCCGGCAGAAGGGAAGTATTTCCTCCTCCGCCAGGGGCCAGGCCGGGCTGAAGGCTCCCTGGTAGAGGGTAATGGCGGCGTAAAGCCGTGCCTGCCTGAGCTGTTCCAGAGTAAAGTTGCAGACCCCCAGGCGGCCGATGAGGCCCGCTGTCCTGAGTCTTTCCAGCTCCTCCAGGATGGGGGGCATATCGCATTTTTCATTGGGCCAGTGGATGTAGTAGCCATCGATGCGGCCTGTCATGAGCCGTTTGAGGCTGCGGTTCAGACCTTTGGCCACGTTCTCCGCCAGGGTGGGATAGAATTTGCTGGTAAGAAACACCCCCCCCCTCTGCCGGCGGAGCTGCTGCCCCAGCAGCTGTTCGGCCTGGCCGTTTCCGTAGGCCGGGGCGGTGTCGAAATGGCGGATGCCCCCCCTCAGGGCGGTTTGAAGGGTTTTTATACTGTCCCGGTGATCCTGATTCCCCCAGTAACCCTCTGAGAAGGCCCAGCTGCCCAAACCCAGGCCTCCGGGGAGGGGAGGCAGTTTATCCCTGTCATCCATAGTACCTATTATGCACGGCGGAGACGGCGGGGCAAGGGGTTGATTAATTTTGTCCCCCATGCCATATATGTTGAGCTTTCGGCGGGTTTGCCGAAACCAGGGGGCTCTGCCCCTGTCATCAGCGGTTTGAGCCTTTTATTCCTGATAGTTTTTTTCCTCAGCCGCGGAATTTTGGGAGGATTCTTATTAAACCTTACATTCTTGGGGCGGGAGCCTTTTTCTCCGCCCTGCTTCTCATTTTAACATCCTGTCAGGGGCTTGCCCCGGACAGAGCCGACGGGACCGCCTTCCCCTGGAGGGTTCCCAACGAGTATCTTTACTTTCAGGGCGTTCTGGCCGATTTTGGAACCCCCTCCGGGTCCGGATCTGCTTTGGAACAGCGGTTCCTCGAAGAGCCGCAGAGTAAAGTCGTGGAAAAGACGCCGAATCCGGCGAAGACGACCCTGCTGATCCAGCTGGAGAAAAGCTCCGACTACGGGCTGGCCCTTTTGAGGACCCCCGAGTACCGGCAGCGGGTGGTGGATTTTTACACCGAAGAGACCGGTTCTTCTGAAATAGCCCAGATTATCCTCGAAGAAGCCCAGAACCAGGATATCCCCCTGTCTCTGGCTTTCGCCCTGGCCTGGGTAGAGAGCCGGTACAATCCCTTTGCGGTGAACCACAACAGCCGATCGGTGGACCGGGGACTGTTCCAGCTCAACAGCCGCTCCTTTCCCGAAGTGGAGGAGGATCAGTTTTTTAATCCCGCCTTGAATGCCAGACTGGGGATGGAGTATCTCCGGCAATGCCTGGACGCGGGAGAATCGGAAATCGTGGCTTTGGCCATGTACAACGCCGGCCGGACCCGGGTGACCCAGGGGGGGACTCCCATGATGACCCTGGAGTACATTTCTCTGATCATCGATTACCGGGGCAAGCTGGAAGAACGGTTTTCGGCCCGGTGTTTCAAAGATCCGGTTTCCCGGGCGGCGGTAAAAGCGAAGGTCCGGCCCCATTTGGTTATTGACACAAAGAAGGGGATCAAATAGCCTCATCGGTATGATTTTAGTACTGAGCAGGGATATTCGACAAAGCGAAAAAGACGCCATCACCAGCCATTTGACCGCCCGGGGTTTCCGGGTGCGGGAAATTGTCGGGGAAGAAGAGACCGTCATCGGCGCTGTGGGTTCGGTGGCGGTGGACCCCCGGGAGCTGGAACTCCTCCCCGGAGTGGTTCGGGTCATTCCCATCACCAAGGCCTACAAACTGGCATCCCGGGAACTGAAGAAGACGGATACCATCGTCAATATCGGGGGAATCAGGATCGGTGGTCCCCGGGTTACCGTTATCGCCGGGCCCTGTGCAGTGGAATCCCGGGAGCAGATCCTGGAAGCCGCCGAAGCGGTGCGGAATTCCGGAGCCGTCATCCTCCGGGGGGGGGCGTACAAACCCCGGACTTCTCCCTACGCCTTTCAGGGCCTCAAGGAAGAGGGACTCAAGTATTTAAAGGAAGCGGGGGAAAAATTCGGCATGCCCGTTTCCACCGAGATCGTCTCCACCGATACGGCGGACATGATGCTCGACTACATAGATATCTTCCAGATCGGCGCCCGGAACATGCAGAATTTTGAACTTCTTAAGAAAGTGGGGAGCCTGGGCCGGCCGGTGTTCCTCAAGCGGGGTCTGGCCGCCACCATTGAAGAATGGCTTATGGCGGCGGAGTATCTGATGGCCCATGGCAGTGAAGATGTAATTCTCTGTGAGCGGGGCATCCGGACCTTCGAGACCTATACCCGGAACACCCTGGACCTCTCGGCCATTCCGGTGATCCGCAAGCTGAGTCATCTTCCCATCATCGTTGACCCCAGCCACGCCACGGGAATGCGGGCCAAGGTCCTTCCCATGGCCCTGGCGGCGGTGGCGGCGGGAGCGGACGGGCTGATGGTGGAGGTCCACCCCAACCCTGATAAAGCCATGTCCGACGGCCCTCAGTCCCTTTTCCCCGCCCAGTTTGAGAAACTCATGAGGGATGTGGAAGCCCTGTGCCCCGTGGTGGCCAAGGATCTTGAGCTTCTTCCCCAGATCCGGCTCCGGTCCCGTCCTGTGGTGGCTTCCGCGGATGCCGAAACCACCGAAGGGCTGACCGTGGCGTTTCAGGGTACCCGGGGCGCCTACAGCGAACAGGCCCTGGTCCGGTATTTTCATGACCACCAGCCCGTCAGCCGCGGCTGCAAGCGGTTCCTTGACGTGTTCCGGGAGGTCACCGCCGGCAAGGCCGATTACGGCATCATTCCCATCGAAAACTCCCTGGCTGGTTCCATCCATGAAAACTACGATCTGCTTATCCAGCATCCCGATGTGGAAATCGTAGGGGAGGTTATCCACCGGGTGGAGCACAGCCTGATTGGATTCGAGGGAACCCGGCCGGAGGATCTGGAAAAAGTTTTTTCTCATCCCCAGGGCCTGGCCCAGTGTGCTTTCTATCTGGACAACCTGCCCGGGGTGGAACAGGTTCCCTTCTATGACACCGCCGGATCGGTGGCCCACATCGCCGAGGCGAAAAATCTCCGATGGGGCGCCATCGCCAATGCGGCGGCGGCGGGCTACTACGGCCTGTCGGTTCTGAAAGAGGGAATCGAGAGCAATCCCAGCAACTACACCCGGTTTTTTGTGGTGACCCGATGGGGCCGCCAGACATCCCATGAACCCAACAAAGCGTCCCTGATCTTCACCCTTCCCGACAAGGCGGGATCCCTCTTTCAGTGTACCCGCATCTTCGCCGAAGAAGGGCTCAACATGACCAAGCTGGAATCCCGGCCGCAGCTGGGAAAGCCCTGGGAATACATGTTCTATGTGGATGTTGAAGTGGAACGGGGTGACAGCGGGAAACTTCGGAAAGGGGTGGAACGGGTCGGCAGGGAGATGGAGAACTTCCGGAACCTGGGGATGTACAGCCGGGCCTGATAACAGGCAGGAGCGGCCGCCGTCCCCGTCAGGGCAAGACGCTTTTTTTAATTTTCGGCCATGCCGAGACGGCGGAGCTGTTCCAGCTCTTCCTTCCGGGAGGCGAACTGAAACCGTTTCCGGTTGGCACTCTGAATACAGTTTTTTATGCTGTCCACCTCTTTCTCGATGGGCAGGAGCTTCCCTCTCTCGTCCCGGGACGCCTCTTCCCGCTGATAAACCATGATGGCCGGAAGGATCTGGGCGGTCTTCTGGAGATCCGCCACCTGGTTGGCTAAAAACTCGTAGATCCGGTCGTCGCTGGCACTGCTCAGGCGCTGATAGACCGGGCTGATATCCCCGATGAGGCTCTGCAGTTTTTTGGCCTGCTGCATGGCGCTTACGTAAAAGATGGTAAAATCCACCTGCAAGGCCGTGGAAAGGGAAGATGATTCTTCAAAAACCTCCAGATCCATCAGCCTTTTGTTGCTGTCCTTGGAGACAATTCCGGCAAACCATTTTCTTATCTTCTCCCCCAGACTGTCTTTTTTCGATTCCAGCAGGGTGAAGTTGTTCTTCAGTTTATTCAGACTCAGTTCCAGGGGGGTGGAGGCCGCACCCAGGAGACGGACCGCTTCCATCAGGGTGGCCTTGAAGGAGACTTCCTTGGCGGTCTTTTTTTTCACATCCTTCGGCTTCAGCCGCTGGATAAGGTCGGTCTGCAGCTTCTCGGCGTTGGCGGAAAAACTTTCATTCAGGGCTTCCTGGATCAGGTCGGCGTAAAAAGGTTTATCCTCGTAGAGGGAGGTGAACCGCCTTCTGATCGCCTTCATCAGGTTTTCCATCTGACTGGTCACCTGTTCCCGGGTAATTTCCAGGGGAGGGAAGATATCCCTTCTGATCAGCTGTTTGTAGGTTTCCCGGTGAAAACTGGTGAGTTCTTTCAGATCCTGGAGGATCATCTTGGTGGTCTTCACCAGTTCCGCCTGGGAGTTTCCCAGAATTCCCGCCGACACCGTGTCTGTATCGGGGGCCACTTTTCTGACCATCTCGGAAAGCAGGGATGTATTGATATCCTCGGTGGTGGTGTGGCCCACCTTCTCCCATTTGATAAAGGTGGCCAGGGCGGCCAGGGATTTTATTCTCTGCATGTTCAGATAGCTGATGGAGAACTGATAGTAGTGGTTCAGGAACTCCAGCTGGCTGTCGAAGTTGGACAGCCGGATGCTCATCTGCATGGACCTTTCCGATTCTGTCATGGGGCCCGTGGCGGGAAGGGTTATCTCCGAGATTTTTTGCTCATATTTGTAGGGGTCCTCCTGGAGAAGAGACTTCCTGACCAGGATGTTGTAAACCGTCTGGTACGACTTATGGTAGACGAGAAAATTGTCCCTGATACGCGGCAGGAGCTCCCGCTCAATTTCTTCTTCCTTCCGGGCAAGAATTTCGTCGACGCGCTCGGTATATTCGGCTAAGGACTCCATGGGTTAACAGTATCGGATTCTGACCGATCTAGCAAGAAGGAGAATAGAATTCTTACCCAAACGGTCTCTATTTGAAGCATCGGGGCGATTTACAGGTCTTATTAAGGTATGAAAAGAGTTGCTGTCTGTTTGACCCTTACTGCTCTCTTCCTCTCCGGATGCTGGGTCCTGCCCTTTCCCCAGGCCGTGACCATTCGCCTCCCCGATCTGCCCCCGGGATGGACCGGGGGCTCCTTCCTGTTCACCCTGTCCTATCCCGACGGGGCAGGACGGCTCAGATGGCGCCGGGATCTTTCCCCCGGGGATGAGGTGGTCTATCTTCTTCCCCGGGATCCTCCGGTACCGGTGGCGGTTTATCCCCATCTCGAAGGATGGAGGGCCCCCGTGCCCGGTCTGAAGTGTGCCGGAGGGGTCTATCCCCTGGATGGAGGCGTATACGGATCCCTGGAACCGTCATGGAGGGAAGGCTTTCTGGTGGAAGTCCTGCAGCGGCTTACCCCGGAGGAACGGGCGCCCCTTAACATCGGCAAGATAAGGGAAAAAATTTTGAGCTTATCGCCGGACGATCCCTGGCAGATCGATGGAGAGGCCCTGCTGGATGGCCTGCTCTATCATCGGTTTACTTCCGCCACGGTGAAGCCGCTGCCCGCCCGGCTTTGGGCTGTTCCCCGGGAAGTGAAATCATGGTGGTGGGGAAATCCCCTGATGGATATCACTCCGGACCCTGAAGAAGAGAGCGTCGTCAGCCTTCCCGTGGGGGTCCATTTTCTGGCAGCCCCGGACGGATCGGAACAGATCCGGCTGGAAATATCCAGTGAGGAATGGCGCAGCCTGGCTTTTCAGGGAGGTGAGGTTTCCTCGGGTTATTGGGAGTGAAAAGCCGGTTTCAAAGATGGGCTTTTTAAATTTCCGTTTTGAAAAAAATACCAAAACTTTGTCTCCCCCCCTCTTGGAGGGAGGCGACAATCCGCCGATCTTCTAGTATAGTGCGGCTGACAGCAAGGGAAACCTGAAGAGACGAGGCGGAGAGATGGCAGAAATATATAGAATTGCGGTGGTATGCGGAAAACTGGGGGATGTGGACGGCGTTTCCCTGGAGGTGGACAAATGGATCGAAGTCTTCACCTCCCTGGGTCATCAGGTCTATGCCGTGGCGGGCCACTTTGCCGCCGATCTGCCCCTGGTGCCGTCGGAGCGGAGGCTGACCCTGCCGTCACTGCGGTTCGACTCGGATTTCCAGAAGAATATCGAATCTGCCATGTTCCCCTACATCGCCCCGGGAAACCGGAAGACCCGGGCCCCCGGTGAAAGAGAGGGTCTTCTGAGGGAGCTGGAAATCCGTGGCGACGAGGCGGCGGAACAGATCCATAACTTCATCCTCGAGAAAGGTATCGATGTTATTGTGGCGGAAAATACCAACGCCATGCCCATGACCCTCACCGCCGCCTCGGCGGTGTACAAGCTGGCGGAAGAGTACAAGATGGCGGTGATCTTTCACCACCACGATTTCTGGTGGGAAAGAAGCCGGTTCAGCGGCAGTTACATGGAGCCCCTGCTCAACCAGATCATGCCCCCCGACGACCCCTCCCTGGAGCACGTGGTCATCTCCTCCTATGCCGCCCACAACCTCCGAACCATTAAAAGAATCAATCCCCTGATTGTTCCGAACTGCGAAGACTTCCGGAATCCTCCGGTGGCCGACGGGTATAACCGTCATTTCCGGGAAGACCTGGGATACGCCGAAGACGACATCCTCTTCGTTCAGCCCACCCGTATCGTACCGCGCAAGCGGATCGAAGACTCAGTGCGGCTGGTGGGCCGGTTTATCCGCCGGTATCCCGACATGGAAGGGCGGGTGAAGTTCATCATCTCCCTCTATCAGGGGGACGAACTGAACGGCGATTACATCAAGGATATCCAGACCCTGGCGGAGGGAGAAGGGGTCTGCCTTGACCTCATCGCCCACCGGGTCGCCTCGGTTCGGGGGGAAGATGCCCAGGGCCGGCGGCTCTACACCAACCGGGATGTGCTGGTGAATGCCGATTTTGTCACCTATCTTCCCATCTGGGAGGGATTCGGCAACGCCCTCCTGGAAGCGGTGGCCGCCCGGGTCCCCGTGGCGGTGGCCACCTATCTGGTCTACAAGACCGACATCATGAACCGCGGCTTTCAGGGGGTGGAGATCCGGGACGAGTATGACCGGGAGGGGAACCTGATCATTCCCGATGCGGTCCTGGAAGAAATTCACCGCTATATCTTTGACAGGCCTTTCCGTAAAGACGCGGTGGACCGGAGTTTTCTGGCCATGAAGGCCGCCTTCGGCATGTCGGTGCTGAAGCAGAAGCTGGAACTGCTGCTGGAAGAGTACGGTGATGAAATCCTGGCCTCCCGGCGGCGGCTGGAGAAGCAGCGGGTGGTGTTTTCGGTTTAGAAAGAGCCGGCCCTACCGGCAGGTTATCAGCCGCCCGAACCCCGCGATCCACTGATCCCGGACGATCCCGTCAAGCGGCCAGGGGGGCTCTTCCCTGACCACCCCGCCGGCGGTGGAAGAGGCGTGGATAAAAGTTACCCCTTCTTCGGTGACCGCCTCCACCAGTCCGCCGTGGGTGATGGTGCCCTCCTCATAGGTGATAAAGACAAGATCCCCCGGCAGGGGCTCATCCACGGGAATACTGTTGTGGTCGTAGAACATCTGCATGGTCACGTCGGAGACCACCGAGGTCCCGGTGTAGAAGATATTATTTAACCCCAAAACCTCCCGGTAGGCCCAGACGATCAGGCCGGAGCAGTCGAAGGTATCGGGGCCGTTGCCCGCCCATTCGTAGGGTGCTCCCAGGACCGATCTGGCCATTTCAAGGGCTTGTTCCGCCTGGCCGTCGGTAACAGGTGCTTGAAAGGGGGGGAGGGTGGATGCGCATGATCCCAGGAATAGAACCAGAAACAGAAAAAATCCCCCTATTCTGGCATGTTTGCCTCCACCGGGTCGATCCCGCCTGCGAAAGGCGGGGGCCGGGAGTTCTGAGAGGCGGTGTCCTGGAGATAAAAGGAAAAGGCGCATCCTCTACAGTTTATACCCTGGGACAGGAAAATGGCCCATCCTTTTGAAAAAAACAGCTAAGATAACGGTTGACAAGAAAATACAACAATATTAAAAATATTAAAATCATGTTAGTTAATGGAGCAAACCGTGTCCCTGCCCAAAGAAGAGCGCCGGAACCTCAAGTCTGAACTGGTCAGGAAGGCCTTTGCCGAGACGGCCCGGGACATCATTATCCGGGAGGGGGTGGCGGGTGTCTCTGCCCGGAAGGTGGCGGAAAAAACCGGCTACACCTTCGCCACCATCTACAATCACTTTGAGAGCATGGATGAGCTTCTCTGGGTGGCCCGGGATCTTCTCATCAGGGACATCATGGTCCATATGGAGATGAGTGGTCCGAAGAAGGCTTCCTGTATGACTGATGTCCGGGCCCTGTTTACCGCCTACGCGGATTACTTTATCGGGAACCCCCAGGTTTTCCGATTCTTCTATTTTCACCGCCTTGACCGGGGCGACCGCCCCGTCGGGATGGCCGATCATGCCTCTGCCCTGGAAGACCGGGCCCGGGAGACCTTTGCCTTTTTACTTCGGTCGGGAGATTTCAGGGCCGAAGAAATTCCGGTGATGATGAAGATTCTGATCACCGCCATCCACGGGCTCCTGACCCTGGCCCTGTCGGAGAACGATAAGCTGAAGCTTACCGATGTGCCCCGGGAAATTGATGATATGATCCGGTACCTCTTCCGGGAGGGACGGAGGCAAAAATAACGGCAGGCCGCTCTGGTCTGACCCATCCTAGATGAGGAAGAAAAGCATGAAAAAGAGGATAAAGATTCCCCTGGTAATTCTGACAGTTCTGGTCGTCCTGGGAGCGGTGGGGGGGCTTCTGTTCTCCCGGGTGGTCAAAAAGTTTGAAACCTACCTGGCCACGGTGAAAATAAACCCCGTCGATCTGAATACCGTTTCCGACGGCACCTACAGCGCCCGGGTGAACACGGGAGTGATTATCGTGGAGCTTGAGGCGGATGTGAGAGATCATACCCTCCGGGACATCCGGCTTATCGAGCACCGCCACGGCCAGGGCGCCGATGCGGAGAAGATCATCCCCCGGATTCTGGAAGAGCAGCGGATCGATGTGGATACGGTCTCCGGGGCCACCTACAGCAGTCTGGTTATCCAGGACACCCTGTTCCGGGCCCTGACCCGGCGTTAGAATCAAGGCATCAGTAAATAAATCCGCCCGGATACTTTCCCGGGCAGACCAAACAAGGAAGACAAATCAATGACAAAGGTCATGGCAGCCGGCCCCCTCTATTTTGTCTGGTTCATCCTGGTTGCGGTGGATCTCTATCGGGTTGGTACCGGCAAGAATCCCGCCAAAGCAGGCTCTTCGGACTGATCGCCGCCTTTTTTCCCTTTTCCGGCGGCCCTGCGGTTGGCCCGGTCCCCGGGGCCTGTTATAATAAAATTCATAGACTGCCTAAGGATGGATTATTTGCCTGATTGGAATAATAAACTTTATTTTTACATAGTTTTCGCCGCCCTGGCCCTGGTGGTGCTCGTTACCGCCATTCAGGTGATTTTCAAGACCGCCCTTAAGAGGAAGAAGGCGGTGATCGATGACTTGAAGGTGTCCGAGGCTATTCCCACATCCACGCCCCTGGAGCGCCCTTTGAGATCTTTTAAGAAAAGGGCCAAGGAGAGTGTTACCCAGAGATTTTCCATTTTCCGGAAGGTGGCCATCATGCTGGGTATGATCCTGGTGTTGATTGCCGCCACCTTTCCTTTTGTGGATCAGCTTCCCCAGGCGGTTATCTCCATCCTGGTGGGGTCTGCCGCTATCATCACCGGTATGGCTGCCAAGCCTTTTATCGAGAACTTCCTGTCCGGCATCGCCATCACCGCCTCCAAGATGCTGAACATCGGCGACACCATCATCATGAACGGCAACTACGGCACCATCGAAGATATATCCCCCACCCATACGGTGGTAAAGCTCTGGGATTGGCGCCGATTTGTCATCCCCAATACCCAGATGATCAATCAGGAATTTGTAAATTACACCCTCCAGGATAAATGGCTTTGGGCTCATGTAGAGTTTTTCGTATCTCCCGATGCGGATATCCGGCAGGTTAAAGCGATCGCCGAGGAAGCCGCCCGGAAGAGCCGGCACTTCCATGAGGTTGAAGAACCTTCTTTCTGGGTAATGGAGGCTGAGAAGGACTGCATCAAATGCTGGCTCGCCGCCTGGGCTGCCTCTCCCGCCGAAGCGTGGGAACTGAAGGCGGACATGAGGACCGAGCTGATCCTCCGGTTTCAGCAGGCGGGGATTAAATCTCACCTGAATTACCATCAGGTCAGCTCCGCCGGGGTGGAATCAAGAGAAAAGGGTAGTTGAATTATTTAATGCAAATCATTACTATTCCAGCAACTTAGGAGCCGTTCAAGATGGAATTCGAAAATGTCCTTTTTGCCTTCGGATTGACCCTCTTTGCCGGTGCCGCCACCGGCCTGGGCAGTCTGATGTCCTTTTTTTCCAAGAAGTTCAGCCCCAAATTCCTGGCCCTTTCTCTGGGGTTTTCCGCGGGGGTGATGATCTACGTTTCCCTGATCGAAATCTTTGTGAAGGCCAAGGATTCCCTGGTCTCCTTCTACGGGGAGCGACAGGGTTACTGGTATACGGTGATCGCCTTCTTCATCGGCATCGCCGTGATAGCCGTGATCGACAAGGTAATCCCTTCCTATGAAAACCCCCACGAGATGAAAAATCTCAGCAAGGATGCCGCCCGAATCGACAAGGGCAAGGGCCCCAAGGACGCTCCTCAGAACGCCGCCCTTTTACGGATGGGGCTGTTTTCAGCCCTGGCCATCGCCATCCATAACTTCCCCGAAGGTCTGGCCACTTTCATGGCCGCCATCAACGACCCCACCCTGGGTATCAGCATCGCCGTGGCCATCGCCATTCACAACATTCCCGAAGGAATCGCCGTGTCGGTTCCCATCTACTACTCTACCAGGAGCCGGAAAAAGGCGTTCTGGCTCTCCTTTCTTTCCGGGCTTTCTGAACCGGTGGGGGCCCTGATCGGCTACTTCATCCTGCGGAGTTTCCTCAGCGACGCCGCCTTCGGCATGATCTTCGCCTCCGTGGCGGGTATCATGGTCTATATTTCCCTGGATGAGCTTCTGCCCACCGCCGAGGAGTACGGGGAGCACCATATCGCCATCGGGGGTCTCATCGGCGGTATGGGGGTGATGGCGCTGAGTCTGCTGCTTTTGGCCTAGGGTAGAGGTTCTCCATCCCGCTTTTCTCAGCGGAGACCTTATAATCCCGGCATGCCTCTCAGTCTTCGGTTGTGGCGGCAGCGATAATATTCTCCTTGGAAGCCTCTTCCCATTTCAATTCCCTGGCTATTTTCCCTCCCGCCAGAACCAGGATGCGATCCGCCATTCCCAGGGTTTCCTCTATCTCTGAAGATATGAGAATGATGGCAGCACCCTTGGAAACCAGATCATTCATGGAATTGTATATGTCTATTTTTGAAGCTGCATCGATGCCCCTGGTTGGTTCATCCATGATATAGATTCGTGAGCGGTTCATCAGCCATTTGGCCAGCATCACTTTCTGCTGGTTACCGCCGGAATATTTCCCGATCAGATCGTTCTGTCGGCCCGGTCTGATTTTCAGGATGTCAACATATTGCTGAGTCAGTTCGTTCATAAATAGTTCATCAAGGAAAAGCTTTCTGCGAAAGCGTCGAAGTGTGGCGCTTGTCATATTGCGCTGAAGATTGTGTTTGGGAAATATCCCGTTTTTATGCCGATCCTCGGGGATTAATGAAATGCCGTTGGACATGGCATCCCCCGGATGGGAGAACTTGACAGCCCGATCCCCCACCTGGATTTCCCCTCCGGTCGGTGATATTATTCCAAAGAGGCAGTTAGCCAGCAGGGTTCGGCCGGAACCCATAAGCCCGGTAATCCCCAGGATTTCTCCCTGGCGTAAGTCAAAACTCACACCCTTTAAAATCGGTTCGAAGGTAAGATCGGAAACGGAAAGAATTACCTTGCCCCGTTGCCCGGGCAGTCTGGGATAACGTTCTTTATGCACCTCTCCAATCATCATTTTTATCAGGCTGCTTTCATCAAGGTTATCGCAGGAGGTGGTGCCGGTAATTTTCCCTCTATGGAGTACAGATACCCGGTCACCCACTTTGGTAATTTCATCCAGCCTATGAGAGATATAAAAGATCGCCACTCCTTTGTTCTTGAGTATTTGAATGATATGGAAGAGAACTTCCCGTTCAGGCTGGGACATGGCGGAAGAGGGCTCGTCAAATATGATCAACTGGGCGTCGCTGATATAACTTTTTGCGGCGGAGACCATTTGCCGCTCCGCAAAACCGAGCCTTGAAAACGGTATATTCGGAGCGATAGGAATCGATAATTCTCTGAAAACTTGTTCGGTTTTTGCTATAAGGAGATTGGGGTCAAAAAGGCCTCTCCTGCGTGTATGGCGAGACAGCTCGCGGAAGAACAGGTTTTCCGCGACTGTCAGGTTTTCAAAACATTGAATTTCCTGATGCATGTAGGTGATGTTTCTTTTCCGGGCATCTGGAAGAGATTTTGTATGGATCTCCCTTCCGTTCCAGTACACTTCGCCCCTGTCAGGAGGAAACCAGCCGGCCACGAGTTTCATGAGGGTGGATTTTCCAGATCCGTTTTCCCCCACTAAAACATGGACTTCACCGGGGTAGACATCTATGCTTACATCCTCCAACTGGAAGCCTTCAAAGTTCTTGTAAATATGTTGCAGGGAAACAAGGGGTTGGGTTGTTATCATTCGCTGCCCTCAAAAGCGGCAACCGAGGAATAGAGGGGAATGTCGGAAGCAAAAATCTGTGCCTTAAAACCATCTTCGAGATTTGAGTTGGAAATGATTCGATGGGCAAAATTGAGGTCGCCCAGGCGAAAAAAGGCGGTATGATTAAAGCGGCTGGCAGGGCAAATGACCACCACCTCCCGGGCGACGCTTTTTGCCTCCAGGATGAGATCCGCCTTCTCTTGAGAGTTAACTGTAAGCCGCAGGTCTCTGCTGATGCCGTCCACTTCTACAAAAAGCCGGTTCACATAAAACTTGGCCAGGTTGGCGAGGGTCATGGTTCCAAAGAGTGCCAGCTCATCCTTCTCCAGGGTCCCTCCCAGTAAAACCACCCGATTTGAATCCTGCTGGGCCAGGAGGGTGGCACAGGCGATATCATTGGTCAGAACTGTGAGATTGGACCTCTCCTCAAGACGGGCAGCCAACCGGCGATTCACTTCCCCATTGGAAAGCATGATGACATCGCCATCGGAGATCATCTGAAGGGCCACCGAGGCAATACCGTCATGATCACGGGGATCCTGGTGGGGGGTCAGGAGTTCCGAAAGGGCCGATTGACCATCGGGACGGTTTATTACGGCACCTCCGTGGGTTCGGGTGAGCCATCCTTCAGCTTCCAGTCTCTCCAGATCCCGGCGGACAGTTACCTCTGATACTCCCAATAGACTGCTGAGGGTCTGGACCTGAATTTGACCACGGGCTTCCAACTCTTTTTTTATGATTCTGGTTCTCTCAATGGCGTACACTTAGGACTCCTGCGCAGGAATTATCATATCATAATACGGATAAATGTTAATATGTAATCATTGGCTGCCTGAATCGATAGGGAAATTTCTGATATTCCCTTAAATGATCCGATTAGTAACATTTAACGTACATAAATGAAACTTTTTCTTGACAATTAAAACAACACCTCCTAAGATTCTAACACATTCGAAAGAAAACGGTTACGAAAAATTATATTTCTGATCAAGTGGTTTTCCGAATGAAGAAAATTAAAGGAGATTGTTATGAAAAGGTTTGTGAAGGTTCTCATTCTCGCCCTCCTCATTGCCGCCGTCGCCGTTCCAGTTTTTGCGGGGGGAGCCAAGGAAACAGGAAAGCAGATTGTCGGAGTGGCCATGCCCACCCAGTCCAGTCAACGGTGGATTCAGGATGGCGGGTACATGAAAGAAATTCTTGAAAGCCGGGGTTATCAGGTGGATCTGCAGTACGCAGAGGACAATATCGATGCTCAGGTTAATCAGATTGAAAACATGATCGTCAAGGGCGCCAATTGTCTGGTGATAGCTGCTATTGACGGGGCTGCCCTTTTCAATGTTCTGGAGCAGGCGGCGGCCAATAATGTGAAAATTGTTTCCTACGACCGATTGATCATCAACTCCCCCCATGTCAGCTACTATGCCACCTTCGACAACTTCAAGGTTGGTGTTCAGCAGGGGGGATACATTGTTGATGCCCTGAAATTAGCTTCCGGCGCAGGTCCCTTCAACATTGAACTTTTTGCCGGTTCCCCCGACGACACTAACGCCTACTATTTCTTCGATGGTGCGATGAGCCAGCTGCAGCCCTACATCGACAAAGGCCAGCTCGTAGTTGCTTCCCGGCAGACCAATTTTGATCAGGTTGCCACCCTGCGGTGGGATGGTGTCGTGGCTCAGCAGAGAATGGACAACCTTCTGGCGGCTCATTATACCGATAAAGAGGTAGCTGCTGTTCTTTCTCCTTATGACGGACTCTCCATCGGGATCCTTTCAGCCCTGAAATCAGTGGGTTATGGTTCCACCAAGCCGATTCCCGTTGTCACCGGACAGGATGCGGAAATCCCCTCTGTGAAATCGATCCTTGCGGGTGAGCAGGCTTCCACAGTCTTTAAGGATACCAGGGTTCTGGCAAAGCGCGCCGCTGACATGGTGGATGCCGTGCTTCAGGGAAAAACCCCGGAAATCAACGACACCAAAACCTACGACAACGGTACCGGTATCATTCCTTCTTTCCTGGAAGAACCTGTCTCTGTAGATATTACTAACTGGGAAGAGGCCTTGATCGACACCGGATATTATAAAAAATCTGATCTGGGGATGTAATTTCCTTGCGAAGCAGGGGGGCATGGGTATACCCTGAATGAGCACCCCCGGAGAGACGCCGGTGGAACTTCTGCCGGCGTCTTTTAAAATTTCTTATCTGGAGAACCAATAGAACTATGGTAAATACCATTTTAGAGATGCGGAAAATTACCAAGTCTTTTGCCGGTGTGAAAGCTTTAAATGAGGTGGATCTGATTGTTCAGGATGATGAGATCCATGCCTTGGTGGGAGAAAATGGCGCGGGCAAGTCGACATTGATGAAGGTTCTCTCCGGAGTGCATTCCCACGGGACTTACGAAGGAGAAATTTTTCTCTTCAACCAGGAATGCATTTTTAAAGATATAAAAGACAGCGAGAAACTGGGAATTGTTATTATCCACCAGGAACTGGCCCTGATTCCGTATCTTTCAATTGCAGAGAACCTTTTTCTGGGGAATGAGGTCCACAAAGCCGGAATCATCGACTGGAATCACACCGTCAGCAAAGCCGGAGAGTTGCTGAAGAAAGTAGGGCTCAGGGAAAGCCCCACGACTCTTATCGGAGATATCGGGGTGGGAAAGCAACAGCTTGTGGAAATAGCCAAAGCGCTTTCCAAAGACGTCAAGCTTCTTATTCTTGATGAGCCCACAGCAGCCCTGAATGATGAAGAATCCCAACGGCTTTTAGCGTTACTGGTGGATCTTAAAGCACAGGGAGTCACATCCATCCTGATCAGTCACAAGCTGAACGAGGTGGAGCAGGTGGCAGATCACATAACCGTGATAAGAGATGGTCGTGTCATCGAAACCCTTACCCGGGGGAAAGACAATTTTCATGAGGATCAGATCATTAAAAGCATGGTGGGACGTGAGATTACCGATCGGTGGCCTGAACGGGATACTGAGATTGGGAATGAATTATTCCGGGTTGACAACTGGTCGGTCTATCACCCCCAGCATCAGGATCGTTTAGTTGTCAATGACGCCAGTTTTTACATTCGAGCCGGAGAAGTCGTCGGCTTTGCCGGACTAATGGGGGCGGGCCGAACCGAAATCGCCATGAGTCTCTTTGGAAAATCCTACGGGGTTAACCATTCCGGGAAAGTATATAAAAACCAGAAGGAAATCTCTGTTGACAGTGTAAGTGATTCCATCGATCACGGCATCGTTTATCTTACCGAGGACAGAAAGAATTATGGCCTTGTCCTTATCGATGATATAAAAACCAACATATGTCTGGCAAACCTGAAAAAGATATCAACCAGGGGAGTCTTGAATCTCAACGAGGAGATAAGGCAATCCGATGAGTATAGAAGAAAACTGGCACTGCGTTGTACAGGTCTCGAACAGACGGTTGAAAGTCTCTCTGGTGGAAATCAGCAGAAGGTTGTTCTAAGCAAATGGCTCATGTCTGAACCAGATGTACTGCTCCTGGATGAACCCACCCGGGGGATTGATGTGGGGGCAAAATATGAAATCTACACTATTATCAACAAGCTTGCCTCCGAAGGGAAGGCGGTGTTGATGATCAGTTCCGAGATGCCTGAACTGCTGGGTATGTGTGACCGGATCTATGTTATCAACCAGGGGGAAGTCGCCGGTTGCCTCAACCGGCAGGAAGCCTCACAGGAAAGCATAATGAAAATTATCATGACCCACCAAAAGACGGTGAAGGGGAGAAAAAAATGAACCAACTGACATCCTATTTTAGGAACAATCTCAGACAGAACGGGATGGTAATTGCCTTGGTGTTCATCATGGTGCTGTTTCAGCTCCTCACCGGCGGGATTCTCTTTCGTTCCATGAATGTTAACAATTTAGTTCTTCAGAATGCTTATGTGCTGATTTTGGCAACGGGAATGCTGCTTTGCATTCTCACCGGCAACATAGATCTTTCCGTAGGTTCCGTGGTGGCCTTCGTCGGTGCGGTGGCCGCAATCATGATGGTAGATTGGGGATTACCGGTTTTTCTGACAATCATTTTAGCTCTTTTAATCGGAATTGCGATAGGAGCTTTTCATGGTTACTTTATTGCCTATATGCGTATTCCCGCTTTCATCGTAACCCTGGCGGGAATGCTTATCTGGCGCGGGCTTACCATGGTGATTCTCAAGGGACAAACCAAAGCCCCCTTTCAGCGAAGCTTTCAAGCCCTGGCGGCCGGTTATCTACCCGGGCGCACCCTGAGTATCGGAGGATACAACGCCATCGCCGTATTGATTGGGGTGGTTGCATCGATCATTTTTGTGGTGGGTCTTTACCGTTCCCGCCGCAGCAAGGTCAAATACGGATTTGATGTGGCTCCCATATGGATCGAAATCATTAAAATTGCTTTGATCGTGTTGGCTATTAATCTTCTTACACTGAGTCTCGCAGACTATAATGGTATTCCCATCGTATTAGTCCTTCTGGCAGGTTTGGTGCTGCTCTACACATTCATCACTCAGCGGACTATTTTCGGCCGTCATATTTACGCCCTCGGTGGAAATGAAAAAGCTGCCAAACTGTCCGGGGTTAAAACCAAGAAGGTAATGTTTCTCGTCTACACCAATATGGGACTCCTGGCAGCCCTGGCAGGCATTGTTGTGGCAGGAAGGCTTAACGCCGCTACCCCCAAAGCAGGAAACATGTTCGAACTGGATGCCATCGCTTCCTGTTTCATCGGTGGCGCCTCTGCTGCCGGAGGCGTGGGAACCGTTGTGGGGGCGATCATCGGCGGCCTTGTCATGGGCGTTCTTAATAATGGCATGTCGATTATGGGGGTCAGTGTAGATTGGCAGCAAACGATCAAAGGGCTCGTTCTGCTCCTGGCTGTTATTTTTGATGTGGCCAGCAAGAAAGGAAAGGGAGTATAGGTTGAAGGTTTGGGCTCCAGAGATGGCGACCGGAACAGACCATAGATTACAGAACACCAGTGGAGGCAAAAAAAGGAATTCTTTTCTATCCCTGGCCATTATTCCGTTGTAGGATACCGATGAAGGTTATGCAAAACTAATGTAACGGAGGCCGTGATGGCAGAAAAATCAAACCCCTCCCGGGATGGATCCAAGGAGGTGGATGCCTATCTGGCGGCCCTTTCTGAACACGACAGAGAGGCGCTGGAGTCGATCCGTCTTCTGATAAAAAAAAGCATGCCGGATATGGCAGAACGGGTGGCCTACGGCATGCCGGTGTTCCGGCTGGACAGAGACCTTGTCGCCCTGGGAGCCCATAAAAAGCACCTTTCCTTCTACATCATGAGTACCGCCGTGCCGGAACTACTCGAAAAGGATTTATCGGGATTGACCCTCTCCGGCTCCACCATTCACTTTACCGCCGATAATCCTCCGTCCCCCGGACTGGTGGAAAAAATACTGCGGCTGCGCCGGGAGGAAAATCAGGGAGGGCCAACCCGGTCCGGGGAGGCCACATGAAGATAGCCGTTCTCAGCGACATTCACGGCAATCTCCCCGCCTTCGAAGCGGTGGTGGCGGATTTCAGGCGGCAGGGCGCTGAAAAGGTAATCTTTTTGGGGGACCTGGTTTTTCTCGGATTGTATCCCCAGGAGTGCTTCGACCTCCTGGAAACCCTGAATCCCTTTATCTGCGTAAAGGGTAATACCGATGCCAATATCGAAGAGCTGCCCGGTTTCGCCCCAGCCAGCGAATCTGAAGAACGGCTTAAGGGATTAATTGAGTACACCAGTCAAGGGCTGAACGGGCGGGCCAAAGAAGCCATAAAAGCCTGGCCTTTGACCTCCCGGTTGGTCCAGGATGCCGGGAACCTTTTCTTCTGCCATGGGAGTCCCTCCTCGTTTAAAAAGAATCTTGTGGAAGAGGATGCCGACAGCTTCCGCGGGGAGGTGGCCGAAGCGGGGGCGGATTACCTCTTCTGCGGTCATACCCACAGGAGTGGAGAATTCCAGATCGGCCCGGTTCAGGTGGTAAACTTCGGAGCCGTGGGTTATACCTTTGAAGGCTCCCGTAGGGCTCATTACGGCCTGATTGATGTTTCTTCGGATTCAGAGGGAATGACCACCCGGATTGCCTGGGAGTATCATCGTGTCGATTATGACGTCGACGGGTACGCCGGGGAGGTCCGGCGACGGAAACCTCCCTTTCATGAAATGCTGTCCTACATTCTGGAAAACGGCCGGCCCCGGTGGAATTAAACAGAACCGGTGAAGAGGTAACCGCATCATGGAAACCATAACCTGGGACGATTTTACCAAAGTAGAGCTGCGGCTTGGCACGATTCTCACCGCCGAACCGTTCCCCGAAGCCCGGAAACCCGCCTATAAACTCACCGTTGATTTCGGCCCCGAAATCGGGGTGAAACAATCCAGCGCCCAGATCACTGATCTTTACACTCCCGATGATCTGGTTGGTAAAAGGGTGGTGGGGGTGGTGAACTTCCCTCCCAGACAGATAGGCCCGTTTATGTCGGAGTGTCTGGTCACGGGTTTTTACAATTCTAAGGGTGAAGTGATTCTCTGCGTCCCCGACAAACCCCTGGAGCCGGGGGCAAAGCTGCTATAGGGCTTGTCCCCGTCTTTTATCCCGCCGTTCCCTCCGGGTGATGCCCCGGAAGATGGGACGGCAGAGGAGGGCCACCAGCCATCCGGGCCGGGAAATCCCTTCCTCCGTCCCCTCCCGCCATCGTTCCACCGTGTTGGAGCAGAGGTTGCCGAAGCAGACCAGGGCGATGTAACCCTCGATTTTCAGAGCCAGGTCGGGGCCGTAGGCCTGGGTGAATCGGCTTTTTGCCTCTTCCGATACCCGACCCCGGGTTTCGGCGAAATGCTGTCCAAAAAGGACCGCCGGCATTTCTTCATCGGAAAAACTGCCCAGGTCTCCTTCGAGAATCGCCTTGATAACTTCGTTTTGAACTCCCTTTTCCAGGGCGGTCTGGGTGTGAAGGTAGGAGCAGGCGGAACATCGGTTTACCGCCGTGACGGCCAGCATGATCCGTTCGGAAAATTCCGGGGAAATGGAAGCCTTGACTTTACCGGCCCTTCCCATGAGGGAAAAAATCCGGAGGAAAAACCGGAAAAACTCCGAAGAGTTAAAAAAATACCGGGCATGGCGAAGATCCTGCATGACAAACTCCTTAGGGCGGCCTCCGCTGAAAAACCTGGAAATACAGCGGGAAGCCCGCTAAAACAATTCTAAACCAAAAAAGACACCGCGGGGCTGTATGGAAAGGGGGTTACCCTTTCTCCTTGCAGGCCACACAGAGTACCGATTCGGGGATTACCTGCAGGCGTTCCTCCGGGATCTCCCTGCCGCATTTCAGGCACCGTCCGTAGGTTCCCTGGTCGATGCGGATGAGGGCGTTCTTCAAACCCAGGAGCCGGGTCGCATTTTTCCGTTTCGATTCTTCTATGATGCTCTTTTCGTTAATAGCTTCCATCCGGCTGAGCCGGCCAATGGCGATGCTCGGGGCAATCGGCTGGGTCTCATCGTCCAGAAAGGCGGTGCGGCCTTCCAGTTCTGCCAGAGTCTGCTCGATAAGACTCCTGAATCTCTGCCTGTCTTCATCGGTCATGTCAAAACCTCAATAATCCGGTATTTCCGGCGGGATAAAGGATCCATTCTAACCGATCGTGGCGGAGAGGAAAAGGCTTTTTGGGGGAAGCCTGGGGAAGCCTGGAAGCCTGCCGTGAATCGCCGGGAATCTTCTTTGACGCCCCCGGGGGGGCGTGCTATAATCCCGGAGAATCATGAAATCTTCTTTTTGCCCTCTGTCCTGCCCCTTTATCCTTTTCTCTCTTGTTCTCTTCTGTCTGCCCTTCGAAGCTTCCGCAGCTGAAGAGAATCCCCTCGGGGGACCGGAGATTAATGTGCTCTACATGGTTCAGTCAGGCTATCAGCCCGATACTCTGCTGGAGCGCACCAGTCAGTACCAGCAGATGACGGGTCATAAGGTGCATCTCCACTTCGTGGAATATAAGGATCTGTGGGAACAGGTTTTGCGGGGCGTAGAGGAGGGGCTATATGATGTGGTGCTTACCGATGTGATCTGGACCCATCACCTTGTTGAAACGGGGGCGATCCTTCCTCTCCCCCCCGGGCTGGCCCGGAAGGTCAGGACGAACATGGTGTCCCACATCGTGAAGACCTTCGAACTGGACGGGGATCTTTGGGTCTTTCCTTTCTTCATGGATTTCCAGCTCCTGTATACCAACCGGCGGATTTTGGGAGAAGCCGGCTATTCCGCCCCCCCCGGCAGCCTGGAAGAGCTTGTTGCCATGGCCCGGTCGATGAAGAGGCAGAACCTGATTCCTTACCCTCTTTTCATCCCCCTGGCCCGGGAAGAGGTGATTGTCTGCGAGCTTCTCATGTGGGCCGGTGCCTTCGGGGGCGGCCTCTCTCCCCTGGGGGGAGGCCGGGCTCCGGTGAGGGTCAATTCCCCTGAGGCGGTGAAGGCCCTGGGGTGGCTTCAGGGTCTGCTGGAGGAGGGGCTTCTCAACCCCTATTCTCTGGAGGCTGATGAAGTAATGGCTTCCCAGGTGTTTCTTGCCCAGGACTGTGCCTTTACGGTGAACTGGGTATTCCTTCTTGGGAAGATTCAGGATAATCTGATCATGAGCAGCCAGAGTGTACCTTCTCCCGTTCCTCAGAACCTGCAGAGGGGGGATGACGACTGGTCCCGATCGGGATCGTCGGTCAATGGTTTCCAGGGGTTCAGTGTTCTGGCTTCCTCCTCGCATCCCGACCTCTCATGGGATTTTATCTCCTATTTGTCGGAGATAGATTTTCATAAACAGAACCCCCAGGAACTGCCGCCCTGGAAGTCCATTTGGGATGATCCCCCTCCCGACAATCCGTATTTCACCTTGAAAATTTCCCAGATTCCCGGCCTCCGGGATCGGCCTTATCATCACCGATATATGGAAATCAGTGAGATCCTCCAGGAATGGACCCATCGGATCCTGTCCGAGGGCCTGGATCCCCGGTGGGGCCTGGACCAGGCCCAGAAGGCCATCCAAAGGATCCTGGAGCCGTGAAATATATCAAGATTTCCTTCCTGGTCATGGCTCTTCTTATCGGTACGGTGCTGTTTCAGGGAATTGTCTCCCTTTCGCTGATGGCCATCGTTCTTAATGAAACAAGTGCCCAGCACATGATCAAGCAAAGCCGCCGTTCTGTGGATGCCATTGAATCCTACATGGAGGCCCTCAGGGAAGAACTGTTGATCAAGTCGGTTCTTATCGGCGGACAGAAACGCATCATCGATTTTTCCCGGTACGGCCTTAACAACCTTCTGGTCCAGGAGCTGACCGAAGCCCGCAAGAGCGCCCAGGTTGATTATCTCTCCGTAAGGACCGCCTCTTACGGAGGAGTTTTCAGCGGAGAGATTTCTCTGCCGGTACCTCCTCTGGAGGAAGAGTCTCCCGGGACCCTGCCGCCCCGGGTTTTCCTGGAAAAGGCGGGAGGGCAGATCTGGGTCACAGCCCATGCCCCCCTCCTTCATGACGGCTCCTTCGTGGGAGTTCTTACCGCCAGGATCATTCTGGATGAGAGCCTCCTGGATGCCATGGAGAGGATGGTGGATTCCCGTCTGGTCTTCCGGGGGGATGATGAGATCATAGCCATCAGGGAAGGCTGGGGGGAAGAGATTTTCTCCCTTTTTCAGGAAGATCTCCTCACGGGCAATCTTAAGCCGGGGCTGTGGCAATCCCGATACTACCTCGACCGGATACCCCTGGAGAGGGAAGGGCAGGAGATCGGCGCTTTCTATTCTCTTACCGATGGTTCTAGTATTTTTGAACTGGCTTCCCGCTACCGTTTTATCATCGTTCTGGTCTTTTCCTTCACTTCTATTTCGGCCCTTTTTTTCGGTTACCTTCTCTACAGGACCTCCTTCCGCCGGCCCTTTGAGGCCGTTCTGGAGGGGGTTTCCCAGATCGGCAAGGGGAATTTTCATGCCGTCATAAAGACCGAAGTACGAAATGAGTTTGCCGTGCTTGGGGGGGCGATTAATGCCATGACCCGGGATCTGGTGAACCGCGACGAGAAGATTGGCGAGCTCAGCCGCTATCTGACCCTGGTTCTTCAAAGTGTGCAGTCCGGTATTGTTGTTCTTGACAATCAGGGGCGGATCACCCAGTGCAACGGGGCGGCCCGGTCGATTCTCGATCTTCCGGTTCTGGATCTCCCCGATTCCCGTACCGGAGAACTTCTTCCTCCCCGGCTTCTGTCGATAGTAGAGAAATACCTTCTGGGAGATGAGGAGGCCTTTCCGGCGGGGGCCCGGGAGATAACCGTCAAAACACCCCGGGAAGAGCGTCTTCTGGGGCTTCAGATTTCTCCCCTCATGGGGGAGGGAACAGGCAGGTCCGGTCTTGTGGTCGTTTTTGACGACAGAACGGAAGTCCGTTCCCTCCAGGCGCGGCTGGCCCTCTCCGAAAGGCTGGCGGCTCTGGGAGAAATGGCTTCAGAGGTGGCTCACCAGATACGGAATCCCCTGGGGATCATGAGTGTTTCCGCCCAGATGCTGGGAGAAAATTTGGCCGACCTGGCCCTGTCGCCGCAGGATCAAAAACTGGTTCAGGTTATTCTGGCGGAGGTCGAAACATTGCGGCGGGTGGCGGAGAGCTTTCTGACCTTCGGCCGGCCGATTGAAGCCAATTTTGAACCCGTATCAGCCCGGGCCCTGGTGCAGGATCTCCTTGCCACAATTCCCTCTTCAGTCTCTGTTACTCTGGAGTTCGACCCCTCACTGCCGCCGCTTTGGGTTGACCCAAACCTTCTTTCCCAGGCTCTTGGCAATATTATCTGCAACAGCCTGGAAGCCATGTCCCGGGACGGAAACTACTCTTCCGTCAGAAAAGAAGATTTCGCTGTTCCCGATCCCCGTATTACCATCCGGGGGAAGAGGGGCGGTGAAGGACAGGTTTTGATTACCCTGAGTGACACGGGACCTGGAATCCCTCCGGAAATCGTATCAAAAATCTATAATCCTTTCTTTACAACTAAGGCCAAGGGTACGGGGCTGGGACTTTCCATCGTTCACCGTTGCCTGGAGGTTCAGGGAATATCCCTGGATATCGTGTCAAACCCCGGGGAGGGATGCCGGGTGCTCCTGGCAGTTCCTGTTTCCTCCCCCGAAAGGAACGATTCATGCCGTTAATCTGGATTGTTGATGACGAAGAAAATATGCGGGTGGTCCTCTCCATGCTGCTTGAGGGGCAGGGGTATGACTTCCGCTGTTTTTCCTCAGGGGATGAAGCCCTCCAGGCCCTTGAGGCTGACGGGAAACCAGACGGATTTCTTTCGGATCTGAGAATGCCGGGAATTGACGGACTTGAACTTTTGGACAGGGTTAAAGCCCTGTATCCGCAGATCCCTTATGTTGTGCTGACGGGATACGGGACAATCGAACTGGCGGTACAGGCGATCAAGAAAGGGGCGGAAGATTTTCTGACAAAACCGTTTAACAAGGACGAAGTGCTGCAGATTCTTAAAAGACTCTCCGGCCACAGCCAAAGCCGCAGGCAGGAAAAAACCTTGACGGTTCCCTTCATCCACGTCAGTTCTTCCATGCAGGATCTATACAAGCTGCTGGAAAAACTCTCGGCATCATCGGTGCCGGTGTTGATTTCGGGAGAAAGCGGAACAGGAAAGGAGGTGGTTGCCCGGGCCCTCCATGATATGACCCCGAACGATGATGACCGGTTCAAGCGGCCCTTTGTGGCCCTCAATTGTGCGGCGGTTCCCACCCAGCTCTTTGAAAGTGAACTCTTTGGTCACCGCAAAGGAGCCTTCACGGGAGCGGTGGAGACAACCCCCGGGAAAATAGCCGCCGCCCAGGGAGGAACCCTGTTCCTCGATGAAATCGGAGACCTGCCTTTGGAGGCTCAGATAAAACTGCTGCGTTTTCTGGAAGATTATCGGTACACTCCCCTGGGCAGCACCGAGGAGCGTACCGCCGACCTCCGCATTATCTGCGCCACAAACAGAAATCTCCAGGATATGATCGGGACCGGGGCCTTCAGACAGGATCTCTATTATCGTATAAGCACCTTCGTTCTTTCCCTCCCCCCCCTGAAGGAGCGGCCGGAGGATATTCTTCCCTTGGCTGATTTTTTCCTGAACCGTTTCTCCCGGACCCCGGTTACCCAGCCCCTTTCTCAGGAAGCATCCGCACGGCTCCTTTCCCACCCCTGGCCGGGCAATGTGAGGGAACTGCGGAGCGTCATCCAGCGCGCCGTTATCCTGACACCCCTGGGAACCATCCCGGCGGCCTCCATCGTCTTCGACGGTTCCGGGGAGGGCCTCAGGGGCTCTTCTCCCGGGGAGGAGTCCCTTTCGGCCCTGGAACTCAATGAAAAACGAATGCTCCAGGGATTCCTCCGCAGTACCCGGGGCAATATCAGCCGTACCGCCGAGCTCATCGGTGTGAGCCGCAGCACATTGAGGTACCGGCTGGAAAAATATGGATTAACCGGCCAGTCTCACCAGCGGTGACTATTGGCCGGGTCCCGGCGAATAGTCGCCACTTTTCTTCTTTCCCTCGCTCTGTGACCTGTTGATTTTTTCTGTCCCGCTGTTTGTCCGGCCCGAGAAAAGACAGTTTAACTTCTTTTATAAAAAGGAATTAAACGGGAGGTTTCTTCTTTTTTACAATTTTTCCTTTAGAAAACAGATACCTTGGCATGCTGAATGCTAAGTACAGGTCAAGCAAACCTGTAAGGAGGAAGAAAAATGAAAAAGAGAATCCGTGTGGGGGGTGCCGGGCTGCTGGTGCTCTTTCTGTTGACGATCCTGGGACTCTCGCCGCTTTTTGCGGGAGGGGCAAAAGATACGGGAGGGGAAAACACCGTAACCTTCACCAGCTGGCGAACCGAGGATATTCAGCGGATGGGGCAGATCAATGCCCGGTTTATGAGTGAGAACCCCGGCATCAAGGTGGTCTTTTCGCCGATCAGTGATCAGGAGTATGATGCCCAGGTTCAGGCCTCGGTTATGTCCGGTGTGGGTGCGGAGATTTTATTTGTCCGCAGCTACGATCCCGGCAAGGTTTTTTACGACAACGGCCTGCTGGAGCCGTTGAACACCCTTCTTCCGGATCTGAAAAACTTTCCTGAGGCGGCTAAAGGCGCCTGGTCGGCGGACGGAACCATTTATGCCATTCCCTTCGTGGGAGTAACCCACGGGGTTTACTACAACAAGGGAATCTTCAGGAAGCACGGTCTCAATCCCCCTGAAACCTGGGATCAGTTTATAAACGTATGCCGGACGCTGAAAGAGAAGGGGGAAACCGTTTTTGCCCAGGGGACCCAGGAAGGGTGGCCCCTTTATGAAGTGATCTTTTCCGGTCTGGGTGCCAACTTCTACGGGGGCGAAGCGTCACGGCAGAAACTCCTGGCCGGAGACCTCAGGCTTACCGACACACCCTTCGTGAGGGCCTTTGAAAAAGTCATGGAACTTCAGCCCTTCTTTCCGGCGGGATATCAGGCCATCGATTATGTGAGCATGCAGCAGATGTTTGGAACCGGAAATGCGGCCATGTTCATCGGAGGATCCTGGGAAATCGGAATTTTTGAAGATCTGGGTCTGGGAGATGACCTCGGATGGTTCGCTCCTCCTGTAGAAAAGGCGGGAGATCGTCTGCAGTACTGCTTTCATGTGGACGCGGGAATAGGCCTTTCGAAGGGAAACAGCGGCAATGAGGCAGCCCTTTCCTATCTGGAGTGGACGGCGTCCCCGGAATTCGCCCAGCTCTTCATGGACCAGCTGCCGGGATTTTTCGCCTATACCCCCGGTGACTACAATCTCAGCAATCCCGTGGCGGCGAAGATGATCAATGCCGCCCAGAATGCCGATTTGACCGTCCGTACGGTGTGGCAGGATCTTTCTGCCCAGGTGCCCAGCGGAAACGGGCTCATGGAAGAGGCCCTGGTTCTCATGTACAATGGTTCGATAACTCCCCGACAGGCCGCCGAAAAGGTTCAGAAAGGCCTTGACAGCTGGTATCCGGCCTTCAAGTAGAGAGAAAAAACACCTTAAAACATGTTCCCTGGGCGGAGTATGATCCGCCCAGGGTTTACAGGGAGTTAACACCATGCGCAAACCATTAGGCATACCCGGGCAGCGGACCGTCTGGCCCATGATTATTCTCTTCACCCTCCCGGCTTTTCTTATCTATTTCCGGTTTCTTCTCTTGCCCATCTTTCAGTCCATCGGGGTCAGTTTTTTCACGGGCTCGGGAATGAGCCCCGGTGAGTTTGCGGGGTTGGATAATTATCGGAAACTTTTGACAATGAATCCCTATAAAACACGGTTCTGGAATGCCTTCAGGAACAACCTGGTCTTTTTCGGGATTGTCATGGTGATACAGAACGGTTTTGGTTTTTTTATGGCGGTTCTGCTGACCCGTCCGGGAAAGGGAATCCACACGGTGCGGATACTGACTTTTTTACCCACCACCCTGTCGGTTATCGTGGTTGGTTTTCTTTTCAACATGATGTTAAACCCCACCTGGGGCATCTTTAATGAGCTTCTTTCGTTTCTCGGTCTTGAATCTCTCATCAGACCCTGGCTGGGAGAACCGAGAACAGCCCTGACCATGATATCGATAGCGGTGAGCTGGCAATTCCTGGGAGAGTCCATCCTTTTCTATGCGGCAGGGATTGATTCCATAAATCCTGAAATCCTCGAAGCCGGAAGGATCGATGGTGTGAATTTTCTTCAGGAAATCCGGCATATCATCCTTCCGTCCCTGATACCCATCGTCGGGATAGTCACCATCATGATATTTATGGGGGACTTTACCCAGTTTGACATCGTATATGCCATGACAACCACCCGGGGAAATCCGGTGTATGGAACCGATATTTTCGGCAGCCTCTTCTATAGAGCGGCCTTTCAAAGTCCCGCCCGGGATGGCTGGGGCGTCGGCATGGGAGCAACGGTATCAACAATCATGTCTCTCCTGGTTTTTCTGGGGGTTTCGCTCTGGCTTTTTTTCTTCCATCGGCAGAAGAAACGGTTTTTTCTGGAATAAGGGAGGAGAACCATGAAACTGCTTTCCAGTAAAAACAGAAACAGGATCATTATCTGGGGTCTGCTGCTGGGTTACCTGTTTATTGTCCTCTATCCCCTGTATCTCATGCTGATAACCTCCCTGAAAAGCACCAGGGAGATTTTTACCGATCCCTTCGGACTGCCGGCGGGCTTTGACTTATCCAACTATATCCAGCTCTTTCAAACAACCAATTACAGCGGCTATTTTCTCAACAGTACCATTGTATCCTTTGCCTCGCTGGTTCTTATAATCACCCTTTCCGCCCATGCTGCCTTTATTTTGGCCCGCTATCACTTTCGTTTCCGTTATGCCCTCTATATCATTTTCATTGTCGGCCTTATTCTGCCTATCAGACTGGGAACCATCAGCCTTCTTCAGTCCATGATCCGTCTGGGAATTTATGATTCTCTTCTCAGCCTGATTGTCGTCAATACCGCCATGGGAATTCCTTTCGGTATCTTTATTCTCACCGATTTTATCAAAATGG
>Ga0334882_1001089_pt1 | contig 34852 bp, 28 predicted proteins | sample GraSluR1_MG_5_FD_207226 | JGI IMG/M metagenome (GOLD analysis project Ga0334882, IMG submission 207226) | Sludge microbial communities from methane-producing bioreactor in Wageningen University, Netherlands - Granular Sludge_15_04-R1 | ecosystem: Engineered > Bioreactor > Anaerobic >... | reverse complement strand
TGGCCAGGAACGCCGCCCTCAGGAATCCCTGGGGGGCCAGAGGGTTCTCGGGGTACCGGTTGGCCAGGTCGGTGAACACCCTGATCGCGTTGGGTATATCCCCGGCCTTGCCGTAGGTTTCGCCGGCGTCGAACAGCGCTGTGGGGGCCACATCGGTGCCTGGATGTGATCTGGCGGATTCTTCGAACCTGGCCGCCGCAGCAAGCAGGGTACCCGCGTCTTCGCTGGCGGCCAGGGTTTCCGCGTCTCTGTAGGCGGCGCTGGCGGCCAGAAGCTCGAAATCCTCGCCGAGATCCTCGCCGGAGAGGGAGGCGGCATCGGCCGCTCTGCCATACCACTGCTCGGCGTCTCCGTAAAGCTGCTGCGCTTCGAAGGATGCCGCGACATACCTGGCGGACCTGGCTATGTACTGCGATCTCGGGTACTCGTTGTAAATTCTTGTGTACAGCTCTCTGGCATCCGAATATTCCCCGGCGTTGTAGAAGCTGCTGGCGGAGGCGAAAAGGAACTGGTCGGCATATTCTCCGGCGGGATAGTTGTCCGCGTAGAAAGTGGCTGTTTCCCTGAGGCTTTCCCTTAGTGCGGCGCTGTCTGGAAGGGCGCCCTGCGAGTAGGCGCTGAAATACGAGGTGAACGCGTTGCCGAGGGCGGTTTCCTGCTTGAGAGTGCTGCTGCGGTCGTGAGCCACATCCATGTAGGCGTCTCCAGCGGAAGTGAAGTCTCCTATGGCGTAGTACGAGTCACCCAGGAAGAACTTGTAATCGTAGGCCACCCTTCTTTCGCCGTACTCCTCGAGGTAGACCTTCAATCTGGAGATGAGGTTCCGGTAATGAGCCGTTCTTCCCGCCTGGTCTTCCGGTATCTGGGCCGAGGTGGAAAGATGATAGTTGATGGCCTGTTCAAGAGCGGCTGCCCTGACGGAATCAACCCGTGCGAAACGCTGGGGGTCGCCCATGTGCTCTGCCCAGTCGCCGCCGCTTCCATACCTTTCAACAAGGGCTTCCCTTGCCTGAACCGCCAGCAGCATGTCTCCCGCTCCCTCGTGGGCCGCGGCAATCCGGGCCTGGATGAAAGGAGCGTCAGCGCTGTAGGGAGCCCTGGCAAGCAGGGCGCTGTAGGCTTGAATGGCTTCGGTCCAGTAACCCTGCTCCATGTAGAAGGCACCCATTTTGTCAAGCACGGCCACGGTTACCGCGGGTCGGTCGAATGAGTCGAGAAACCCTGATGCCATCTGAACGGAGGAACCCCTCTGCTGTTCCATGAAACTGTGGGCAATGTATTCGATGGACTCCTCCACCATGGTGGAGCCACTGCCCAGGCCCAGCTTTTCCATGTTTTCAGTGTCGGTGATGAGGTAGGCGAAAATCGCCACCGCCTTGTTGTAATTGTTCAGCAGGTAGTTGGTCCAGCCAAGCTTGTAGAGACCGAACTGGAAAACCGTGGAGTTGGTCTGGGGGTGGTCGAGAACCCTGTCGTAATAGACCAGGGCGCTGTCGAACACAAAGCTGTCAAAATAATGGTCGCCGGCACGGACATAGGTTTCCGCCGCAAGAGGGCTCTGGGGGTACTGGGTGAGAAGCCTGCGGTAGCTTGCGATGGCCCCGTTGGGGTCTCCCATCTCGTTAAGGGCGTAACCCAGGGAGTACAGGGCCACATCTTCCACTTCACTCTCGGGATACTGGCTTAGAACCCTCTGGTAAAGGTCGATGGTCCGGCTGAAATCCATGGGGATGAACTCGCCGCCTGACGCGGCGATCCTGTCAAGGAATGTATTCTTGTCTATATCGTAGTAAAGCTGGGCCAGGCGAACCAGAATGTCGGCGGTGAACCTGCTTTCCGGGAACATGGCCAGGTACTCCTCGAAATAGGTGGCGCACTCAACGGTTTTGGCATCGATACGCCGCTGAATCGCTGTGGTTTCCCTGCGTCTCTGGTCGCTCAGGGAGGCAACCCTGGCGGAGTCTCCGCTGGCATATGCGTCTTCGATTCTGGCATTGTAAAACGCGCCCAGGTAGTTCAGGGAATCCCTCTTGAGCTCACGTTCGATGAAGGTTGCGATGGCGATTCCGTACTGGGTTTCCTGAATCCAGTCATGGTCGCCGGCCATGCCGGAGTCCATCTTTCCGGCCAGGTCCTGAAGGGCCAGACGAATCCGGCTGACTTCCCCCTCAAGTCGCTCGAGCCCCCTTCTCTCTGCTTCGGTGCCCCTGCTGTCGGCGGCGCCGACGGTTTCCTTCACCGAAAGGGAAAGGATTTCCGTGTTTGCCCTGGCCGACGCAATAAGGCGGTTCAGTTCCTGTCGGGCGCTTTCGGCATCCATTGATGCCGGCATCGACAGGGCGGCTTCCATGGAGCTTATCTCGATGAAGAGGTTTCTGATGGACCTCTCCTCGGCTTCGATCATTGCCACCAGATCCATGTCGCCCTGGAGATAAGCCTCTTCCTTAAGCTCGGCAAGGCCGAGACGCATCCGTTCCAGCCGTTCTCTCTCCGACTGATACTGCTGCGACATCTCAACGCCCCGGTCCACGAAAAGGTCGTAAACATCTTCTGAGCGCCGGTACTGGTTCATCAGCTGTCGATAGCGGGCCACGGCGATCTCTATGTCCTGGGCTCCCAGGGCGCAGTTGGCCATTGCCAGTTCAAACTCGCTTCTCATCCCGGTGCCCGGCACCTCGTAGAGCACCCTGTCCGCGAGGTTGTAGGCCTCCTGGTACTTCTCCTGACGCATCAATGTCCATACCTTGCCAAGCATGGCCACATCGTAGTAGGTGCTGAATGGGGATACCCGGTTGTACTGCCTGATGGCGTCGTCGAACCTTTCCTCCTCCACCAGAATCTGGGCGATGGCGATCCTGGCCCTTTCGGCGATGGCGGCATTCTGGCGCCCGGCGTTGTCTACAACACTCTGCAGCTGAACCATGGCGCCGTGTTTGTCGCCCTCGGCAACCAGGGCCACGGCGGACAGGTAATTGGCCAATGGCCCGTTGGGGCCGGACGAGTTAACCCTGGCGAGTTTCTGTCGGGCCTGGGAAAACTGACCGAGGCTGTAATCCGCAAGGCCGGCAACGATCAGGGACATTTCCATGTATTCGAATCCGGGAGAAGAGGCGCGAAGTTTTTCGTAGTACTCCAGGGCGGCTTCGAAATCCTGAAGTTCAAAGGCTATGAGCTGAAGTCTGAACAGGGACGGGTCGGTGTACTCCGACTCGGGGAAATTGCTGATTACCGCTTCGAAAGCGTCTCTGGCCCAGACAACCGAACCTGCCGTGTACAGTTCCTCACCAAGCTCGAAAGCGGACTGGGCACTGGCAAGAACCGCCCGCTGGTGTCTCAGTTGAAGAAGCTCGGTTTCAATCCGGTGGAGCCTCTCCTCCTCGCGGAGAATCTGAAGTTCAAGCTCTTCTATTTCCTGTCTGGCTCTGAGAAGGCTGGCGAGTTCTTCGGAAGGTTCCTCCATGGACTGGGCGCCTGCGGCACCGGCGAAACACGCCGCCACAAGCAGGACACACAGAAGGCGCTTTCCGGAGTCGCGGTTCATGCCCTATACCTACCGCTCGTCAAGAAGATCACGGAGCCGTTGAAGTTCCGCCTCGGCGGCCCTTCTACGGGCTTCAAGCTCGCCGAGCCTGGCCCGGGCCCTGGCGATCCGCTGTTGCTCCCTCTCGAGTTCCAGCCTTCTGGCGCCGAACAAAGGCCCCAGTGTTCCTGAAACCGCTATGGTGAACTTGGCGTTCTGGCATGGATCCCGGCGGTTTTGCCCCTCCGGCGGAAACAGAGCCATTTCGAACTCTGCCGCGGCGAGGTTCAGGGTCAGGTTGCGGTTGATTCGGTAGGAGAGGCCGAAGTTGAAATCCCTTCCGTCCTGCTCCAGGGCCAGCGTCACGGAGTTGCTGGGTTCCCATACCAGCGAGCCGAACAGGCCGTTGGCAACCGCGCTTCCAACCCCCATGGCGCCCCCGTCGCCTATCACTCCCACGAACCGGCCGACTCCGATGCCCAGGTTGACCGTTACCGGAATTCCCAGAAGGTATCTCATGCTTTTCGAGGCAACACCGTAGGCGGACCAGTTCTGGGCATGGTCGTAGTTGTAGTTGCCTTCCTCGTCCCAGAGACCCCTGATGTATCCGGTGGAATCCGGAACACCGGGCGTGCCTGAGTACACATCCACCCTTTCCGCGCCGAACATGTTTTCGCAGCCGATGGCGAAAGCGGGAACATCGATACCTTCCCTGAGAACCATTAACTTCATGTTGGCCACCAGGCCCCCGTCGCCCAGGTAGGACAGGCCAGCCTGACCGTATCCAAGAATTCCAACATCCAGATAACCGGCGGTTATGATTTCGCTTCTGGAAGCGCCGTCGGAGTCTTCCATGGTGTAGGCGGTGGCACCGAAGCCGAACCCGATTTCTGTGTTGTCAAGTACATATGCGTGGGGAGAGTTGAGAACTCCGCCATAGGCGAATGGAACGGACCCCGCATGAAGAGCGAACGCCGCGACCGGCAGGAACAACAATGATAGCCGCATATGACTCCTTCCGGCCCCTCCAGACCAAAAAAACAAAACCAAGTTCTGCGGAAAAAAAAGAAACCTTCCCGCATGCAGTCTTAATATAGAATATCGTGCGGGAATGTTCCACGGTCAACCGGTCTGAAGAGGCATTTGACAGATGACAACCTGAGTTTTATTTTATAAGTTGTGTTTTGGTGCCTGGTATTGCAGGATCATGAAGCGGGAGGCTTCTTTGGCCATATCTTTCTTCGCACTGCTTGTTCTTTCCCTGCACGGCATTATTCCGGACTGGGCCATTCAACTCGATGCCACACCCAGAGAGGGGCCCCATCTCGTCCCTGACGGCGCCGGCGGCCAATGCATCCTGATCCCCCTGGGCAACTCCGGGCTCGGGGGCTGGAGCAGCACCGGGGTACCCCTGCCTGGCTTTCCCCTGTCCCGGGGCGCCGGTGTTGTTTGGAAGCCCGCGGCCCTCACCGGACACCGGGGGGAAACCCTGATAGCCTACGGCGACAACGACGGATTCGTACATCTGGTTGATCTCCATGGAAACAGCGCTCCGGGCTGGCCTGTGAACACCGGCTCGAGCATCATAACAGGAGTATCCGCCGTAGACCTGAACTGCGACGGAACCCACGACATTGCCTTCGGCACCAGCAACGGCAGGGTATGGCTTCTCGATACCCGGGGCGAAGCCGTCTCAGGATGGCCCGTGAACCTCAACTCGCAGCTCATGTGGCAACCCACCCAGGTAAGCCTTGGAGGCGGAAGGGGAAGGGGGCTTGTCTGCGCTCTGAACAACGCCGTGATTACCGTCCTCGACCACAGGGGAAGCCCTCTCCCCGGCTGGCCCGTCAACCTTCAGTCCCCGGTGGGCAGCAACCCGATTACCGCCGATGTGAACGGCGACGGACTGGCAGACATTATCTTCGCATGCCAGAACCGGCGGCTCAACCTGTTCAGCAGCCAAGGCAGAATGCATGAAAACTGGCCGGTCTATCTGGACGCCAGGCCGGTCAGAGGAGCCCCGGCGGTGGGACGGGTGAACCCCAGCATGAACACACCGCAGATAGCTGTGGCCACCATAGACAGCCTTGTCTACCTGGTGAACGGCGACGGCTCCCTGGCAGGGGCATGGCGCTGGCCGAACAAAACCGAGTCGCCTCCCTTTCAACCCCTCATCATCAACACTTCCAGGGGGCCGGGGGTTCTGGCCGCAACTGAAAGCGGTCAGGTTTACGGATGGGAGGTTTCCGGCAGAGCCATCAGAGGCTTCCCCTTCCAGCATGCTGGAGGCGTGTCTTTCACCCCGGTTGCGGGTGATCTGAACGGCGATGGAATGGGCCAGCTGGTTTTACTGGGGCGAGGCGGTCATCTCGGGGTGTATTCCCTTTCGGCACCCCATCTGACCCTTGGCTTCTGGAACCTCCCCCTTGGTGACGGGGCCAACTCCGGAATGTTCGGCTGCGAGAATCTTCCGGTAGCCACCGTGGGCGAACTCAGCCCCCGGTACACCGGAGATGTCGAAATCCCGTTCACCGTTTCGGGAAGCGGATACACCGGCATTTCCCTCTACTATTCCATCAACGCGGGATACACCTGGACCGAAACCAGAAGCTTCACCCGCCTGCCGGACCGGGTAGTCTGGCACACCGGGGAAGATCTCGCCCACCGAACCGAGAGGCAGGTTTCCGTCAAGATAACGCCCTACTACCCCGGAGGCCCGGGGGAGTGCGGCGTCTCCAGAATCATTCATGTCGACAACAATACGCCCCCCAGCCTTTTCCTGAATTATCCGGAAGACCTCGGCGACGGCAGATACCGGTTCACCTACGCGGTGGACGACCCCGAGGGAGACGTGATTCAGATTCAAGCCCAGTTCTCCACGGACCAGGGGGAGAGTTGGCAGATGATGCACCTGTCCGGAACCACGCTTGAAATCGAACCCTGGTTCTACGGTGAACCTTTCCAGTGGAACGCCGCCAGGGATCTGGGACCGGTAAGCCATGACAGTCTTCACATCAGGGTCAGGGCGGCAGACAGCAAGCCCGGCCCGTGGCATGTCATCGAAAACCTGGCTGTTACCACGGAACGGTTATCCAGCGCGCAGATAGTTGCGCCCGCGGAAAAGGTTAGCGGGCGAGTCAGGCTCGGTGTCAGGCTGCCGGATCCGGAAAGCAGCCCCATGGATGTTGACTATGAGTACTCCACCGACGGCGGGGTCACCTGGCACCGGGCAACGGTGGTCGAAGCCGAGGGGGCGGGGGTGTTCCAGCACCGTTTCGAGATTGCATGGCTGTCGGAAGCCGACCTTCCGGGCTACAGCGGCGATCGGGTCAGATTCAGGGCCCTCCCGGCGGATTCCACACCAGGAGTCGCGGTTCCCTCGGCACCCTTTCATCTCGACAACAACCATCCTCCCGAAGTCGCGATAGTTTCCCCCTCCGGCTACGGGCTGTATCGGGGGCTGGTTCCGGTGAGTTTCCGGATAACGGACAGGGAAGGCGATCCCATCCGCCTGGAGCTGCAGTACCGTTTGATAAGCCGTACCGGCTGGCTCACCGCTGCGGGAGTCGTGAACTCCGGGCCCTTCGGCCCCGAGGCCTATAACTCGGCTCTCTACTGGAACAGCAGCGTTGATCTGCCGGGTTCGGAGGTTTCCGATGTTCTGATAAGGCTTGCCGCCATCAACGGCGACACCACCCTCAGCCGGGAGGCCGGGCCCATTGCGCTGGCAAACACAGGCCTGCCGGAAGTGGTTCGAATAACCATGGACCCCATTGAGGATGGTTCAAGCACCGCGCTGATCTCCTATGAGATAGTTGACCCCGGGGGAAGGATCATCGACCTTGAGGTTCACCACAGCATCGACGGCGGTAAAACCTGGAAACCCTCAACGGTATCCGAAAGCCTTGCGGGGATCGGAAGCAACTCCTACAGCGGCGTCTTCCAGTGGCACTGGAGAACCGACACACTGAACAGCCACGGAACCGTAAGGCTCAGAGTGACACCGCGATTTGAAGGTACGAACGCCGGACGCCCGAGATTCATGGAGCAGGTTTTCCGCTGACCTCTTCCCAACGGGATTTGCCGCACGCCATGGCCATGGTAAGCGGTGCTTCCTTCAACACCATCCGCAGCATGTTTCCGGCGATGTTCCTGATGTCCCATTGGGCGTGCTCATCGTCCCGCAGCCTCATGAAATGGTGCAGCTCCCTGCCGTTCATGCTGACCAGAACCTGCCTTCGGTGGGCATTGGTGTAAAGGTAGCCGGTTCCCAGTCTCTCCGCCGCCTCGCCGGCGGCCAGAACCGCATCGGTGAACTCTCCCTCCAGCCCTGCGCCGGTCACGGAAGGGGGAACCGTGATTCCCAGGGAGGGGCTGTAGCGGGACACAAGCTGGGTACTCATTCTGTGGCGCTTCAACTGGGCATAGGCGGTTGCGGAAAGGGTAACGGCAAAATCGGCCCGGAACAGTTCCCAGGCCCGGGGAAGCGTGTCATGAACTCCCAGGTGCCGGTAGACACCGTCGAAAAGCTCCCGCTGCTCCATCGGCCCGAAAAGCGCTTCCAGCCATAGGGCAACCCTTGAGTCCCGGTCGCAATGGAGAAGCTCAAGCTCCGAATCGAAAGGCGGTTCGGGCTGCCGGTGAGCAAGTTCGTCCATTTCCGTGGGTTCAGTGAAAAGCAGCAGCGAGGGCGCCACCGGTTCCACCGCCTTGAAAAGGGCTTCGGAAAGAGCCCGGGCTTCTTGAAGCGGATGAGCCCTGAGACGGCGTATCATGTGCTCGAGCTCCCGGGCGTTGACCGTCATTCCCATCTGGCTCGTTGTTGCCAGGGGAAGCAGGTAACGGGCATCCTCCCGGGCGCTCCCCCGGTCGTGGCCGGCCCTCGTCAGGCCCTTCAGCAGCTTGTCGTAGGACGCGAAAAGGTTTCCTGCGGTTTCGGCGAATGCTTCCCGATCCGGGCTTTCCCCGGGAAGGTGCCAGTCCTGGCCTATCCGGATGTACCGCTGGGATTTTTCGGTGAAACTGGCCAGTCTGAAGGACTGCAGGGCTTCCACCGCCAGCCTCGAGATATCCAGAACATCCAGATTGAACACAGCGTGCTCCGCAACGGAACCGTGGCCGTACCCGAACACAATTCTCCGGTTGGACCTCCGTGCGCTCTCCACTTCCCGGGAGGACTCCCGTCTCAGTTCCGTGACGGGGGATGGGTCACGGCTGATTCTGGCGTAGGCGGCGCTGATGGTTTCAGGGGTGGAAACGGGGTTGTCTATGTCGGTGTTAAAACCTGCCAGAACTACTTTCAAACCAGTCCTCCAGGGGATGGGCCGCCGAGGCGGCCAGGGGATTCTCATGGGGAAGCCTGCAGTGCATAAGATAGTGAAGTCTGTTCCGCCGGGAGGAGGGTTCCTTCTCGGAGAGAGCCCTCCTCCAGATGGAAAGCACCCTTGTCATGTCCCGGATCAGTGGGTACAGATCCCAGCCCCCGATTACTCGGGTCACCCGGTCCGCAAGCTCGTCCGCCTCCGCCAGAGCCCTGTTCAGCCAGATCAGGGCTGAAGCGGCGTCGCCGTCAATCGAGTTCCTGAGAGCTTCCAGCGCCGGGGCTCCCCCGGGACCGGTTTCCCAGGGAGTGAAGTGAAAATCCCGCATCAGGTTCCACCCGGAAACCCTGGGGCCCAGTTCTGCGGGCCACTCCCAGCCGCCGCCCAGGGCGCCCACAAGTTCCATCACACCATGAAGCGCCACCGGGAAAATGCACGAAGGGTTCAGAAGCAGTGGAGTTCCTGAGACCACCCTTCCCTCCAGAGAACCGAAAAACACCCTTCTCACGCAGTAGTCGTCGGCCAGGAGGTTGTCCCATATCACGGGGTCTTTGCCCAGGAGCAGGGAGGCCTCGTCCAATCCCGAGAGACTTCTGCTCACCACATCCGGTCCGGTCCAGAGAACATCCCAATCCGGGTTGAAACCCTTTCGCCAGGCTTCCAGGTACCTCTCCGCCCCGGGGTTGTCCTCCAGAAACGCCCGGCAGTACACGGATGGGCACATCAGCACCGGAACATCGAGGCCCCGAAGCGCTTCCTCCGCGAAGGCCAGATGCCTTTCCGCGAGACCGCTGTCAGAGGTTTCGGGAATGTCGTCGAAGAGAAGGCAGACCCCGGCTGCGCCGTCGCTGACCGCGGCATCCAGCTTTTCCCGAACCCTGAATGCCTCATCGTCCATGAACTTCCAGGGGCTCAGGCCGAAAAAGAACTCAACCCCCTGCTCCACAGCGAAAGCCATCACCTTCGCCAGCTCTTCCCTGGCATTTTGCGGGTAAGTCTGTCTCCATGCCATGCGGTGAAACGGATCATCCTTGGGCGCGTACAGGTACACCGGATCCGGAAGCACCGACAACCGCCGAATAATCCCGCGGCGCATCGGTGGTGAATACGGTTTTCCATAGAATCCTTCCACAACTCCGTGCATGGAACCCCTCCCGGTATCGTTGTTGAACAAAGGCTCATGTCCTATGTTTCATAGTCCAAAAACTCTTAATGGAAAACCCTTACGCTTCATGGAGGAATGATGCTCCGCAGGATAGTTGAATGCGTGCCGAACATTTCCGAAGGCAGAAACGCCGGAGTAATCGACACTGTCGTCAAAGCCGCCTCGGGAGTGAAGGGCGCCTCGGTTCTGGACGTGGACCCCGGCGCAGCCACCAACCGCACGGTGATAACCATCGCCGGCGATCCGGACGCTCTTCTCGAATCGGCGTTCCGGCTCATCGAAAGGGCCGGGCAGCTTATTGACATGAGGGCCCAGAAGGGCGCCCATCCCAGACACGGCGCGGTAGATGTGTGCCCCTTTGTTCCCGTTAGCGGCGTAACCATGGACGACTGCGTTGAACTGGCCCGAAGGCTTGGTGAAAGGGTGGGGACGGAACTCGGAATTCCGGTGTACCTTTACGAGTTCGCCGCGACCCGCCCGGAAAGAAGAAAACTGCCGGACATCCGGGTGGGTGAGTACGAGGCCCTGAAGGACAAACTGGGCCGGGACGAGTGGGCGCCGGACTTCGGTCCCAACACCTGGAACGACGCCACGGCCCGAACCGGAGTCTGCACCATAGGAGCCAGAAACTTCCTCATCGCCTACAATGTGAACATAAACAGCAGAGACACCTCCATCGCCAAGGAGGTGGCTCTGAACATTCGGGACAGTGGCAGAACCCCGCGAACCTCCCAATGGAAGTTCGCAAGAGACGAAAAAGGCAAAAAGGTAAAACAGCCAGGGCTGTTGAAGTGCTGCAAGGCCACGGGCTGGTTCATAGAGGAGTACGGCACCTCACAGGTCACCATGAACCTGACGGACATCTCCGTTACTCCACTCCACTTGGCGTACGAAGTCACGAAGCAGCAGGTGGAGTCCTACGGAGGCGTGGTGACAGGAAGCGAGATTGTGGGGCTGGTTCCCCTTTCCTCGATGCTGGATGCGGGCAGGTACTACATCGAAAAGCAGAACAGTGGCCTTTCCGCCGCGGGAAAACAGTCTGTTACCACGGGCCAGCCGGAAAGCGAACTTCTCGAAGTGGCCATTCGCAGCATGGGCCTTCGGGATGTGAGCCCGTTCAACCCCCTGGAAAAGATCATCGAGTACATGGTGGCCGACGAGTCCGTGAACCTTTCCGGGCTTTCCTGCCGGGAGTTCTGTGACCAGCTTTCCGTTGATTCCCCGGCACCCGGAGGGGGAAGCGCCTCTGCCCTGGCCGGCGCCCTGGCAGCGGCACTGGTGTCCATGGTGGCCAATCTCACCGTGAAGAACCGCAAGTTCATCAAACACTGGGAGGACATGCGTACCCTTGCGCCACGGGCCCAGGAGATCAAGTCCGCCCTGCTTTCCGCCATCGATGATGACACCCGGGCCTTCAATAACTGGATGGACACAGCCCGAAGCGGAGGAGATGTCCAGGCCGCTGTTCGTGGCGCCATCGAGGTTCCCCTGAGGGTGCTGAGTCTCGCCGGGGAGGTGGCGAAACTGGCGGAAGAGGTGGCTGAAAAGGGCATGCAGTCCTCGGTGAGCGATTCCGGAGTGGCTGCCTCGGCGGCCAGGGCCGCAGCGGAGGGTGCCTGTCTCAATGTTCTCATCAACCTTGGCGAGATTCAGGATCATGCCTACAGGGATACGGTGAGGAACGAAGCGATGAGGCTCCTTCACGAAACGGTGAACAACGCCGGTAAAACCTTCGCCAGTGTGATGGCGAAACTGGAGGAAAAGGCGGAATGACAAGAACCCTTTTCCGCGAAACCGCCCTGCCGGCGGAAACAACCGAGCAACTTTCCAGCCTGTGCCGGGATGCCAGGGGCGACATTCTTCACATGACCTGCCTGGCCCGCAGCGGACACCCCGGCGGTTCAATGAGCAGCCTCGAGATCCTTGCGCTTCTGTGGAGCCAGGCAAACGTGAATCCCGACCAGCCCGAGAAGAAGGGCAGAGACCGGATAGTGGTAAGCCATGGCCACATCTCTCCCGCGGTTTACTCGGTGCTTGGAAGGCTTGGTTTCTTCAGCCTCGAGGATGCCCTGGTGGGCTTCCGTCTGGCGGGAAGCAGCTTCGAGGGCCATGTGGAGCGTCACCTTCCCGGCGTGGAACTCACATCCGGCAACCTGGGCCAGGGCCTCAGCGCCGCGGTGGGCATGGCGGTGGCGGACCGGAGCCTTGGTCACAAAAACCACGTCTGGGTTGTGACGGGAGACGGCGAAAACCAGAAGGGCCAGATCAGCGAGGCCAGAAGATTCGCCTCAAAGTACGGGCTTTCAAACCTCACCTGCATCATGGACTGCAACCGCCTTCAGATCTCAGGCTCGACCCGTGAAATCATGCCGGTGAGTCACGAGGCGGAATTCCTGTCCAGCGGCTGGGAGGTACACCGGGTAAACGGCCACGATCTGAAGGCTCTGTACGATGTGCTGCGGCCCGGGGGACAGAGGTCGCCCCGTCTGGTGATAGCGGAAACGGTGATGGGCAAGGGTGTTTCCTTCATGGAGAACAATGAGGGATTCCACGGAAGGGCTCCAACCCCGGAAGAACTGGATAAGGCTTTGAGCGAACTGGGGCTGCCGAACCGTCTGGAAGAGCTTCAAGCGAAGCGGGAAACCGGCTCCGGGAAGCGTGCCTTCATGAGCGAACCCCGCTACCATGTTCTTGCCCTTCAGGGAAAACCCGTCACCTATCCCCCGAATCACAGCGGGGACAATCGCAGCGCATGGGGAGCAGCTCTTCTGGACATCGGCCGGGCCAACAGCGACGATCCGCCCCTGGTGTTCGACTGCGATCTGGCGGACAGCGTCAAGACCTCCGCCTACGGAAAGGAGTTTCCGAATCACCACTTCCAGGCCGGAATCATGGAACACCACACCGCCAGCGCCGCCGGCGGGGCTTCACTTTCAGACAAGGTTGTGTTCTGGGCGGATTTCGGCGTCTTCGCCGTGGACGAAACCTTCAACCAGCACCGTATCAACGACATCAACCACACCAACCTCAAGGTTGTGGCAACCCACTGCGGGCTGGATGTGGGCCCCGACGGCAAAACCCACCACTGCATCAAGTATGTGGGTCTCATGAGAGCCCTTCACAACTTCTTCACGGTGGTTCCCGCGGATCCCAACCAGACCGACAGGGTAATCCGCTTCGCCGCCCTGAGCCCGGGCAATTTCTTCATCGCCATGGGGCGCTCAAAGCAGCCGGTGATAACCCGGGAGGACGGCACCCCCTTCTTCGGTGAGGGCTACAAGTTTGTTTTCGGCAGGCCGGACATGCTCAGAGACGGTGAGGATATTGCCGTTCTCGCCATGGGAGGCATGTGCCACAGGGCACTGGAAGTGCGTAGTCTTCTGGAAGAAGCCGGATTCTCCGCCAGAGTATACGCGGTGAGCGCGCCCAACGCGCTGGTGGACTCATTCGTCAAGAAACTGGCGGGATTCAGGCTTCTGGCCACCTACGAAGATCACGACGCGGATACCGGCATGGGTGCCGGGCTCGCGCTGCGGATTTCGGAAATGGAGAGGGCTCCGCAATTGATCCGGTTCGGTGTGCGGGAGTATGGAATGAGCGGTGACCCGGAAGACCTTTACCGGATTCAGGGGCTGATGCCGGATCAGGTGGCGGAGAAGCTCATCGGCCGCCTTCGCTGAAGCAGAACCGCATAATCCGAGTCCCCCGCGATGATGCGCCAGTACAGCTCTTGGAACCTGTCGCTTTCCCTCAGTCTCTTCATGGCAAGTTTTCGGAACGGCCTGCCGTACAGCAAATGGCGGTAAAAGCCTGAGTCTTTCACCTGCCTGACGCAGCGGGCTCCGGCGCTCCAGGCGCCAGCGCCTGAAAGAATCGCTTCCGCCGCCAGAAGCCCGCTTTCCAGGGCGTGGGCGATTCCCTCGCCGGACACCCTGTCGCACAGCCCGGCCGCTTCCCCCGCCAGCAGCACCCTCCCCTTTCCCGGCAGCACAGACCCCCGGAAGGTGGGCACCACCGCGCCCTGAATGTTTCTTCGGGACCCCAGTTCCAGGTGTTCCAAAAGCCTCTCCAGAGCCTTCGCGGCCTCCACGGGTCTGCTTCGGCTTCCAAAGGAACCCACCCCCACGCATACATCGTCCAGTCGGGGAATCACCCATCCGTAACCATAGGGCAGCAGCCCAAAGTGAGCCTGGAACCCCAGGGGGGCGAACCTTTCCAAAACGGAGGGCGCCAGGGGAACAAAGGTTTCCAGGCACAATCCGAAACTGCCCCGGGGCTTTCCATAGGCCCGGCGCCTTGTTGTGCTGTTCGCGCCGTCAGCCCCCACCATCCGCCGGAAGTCCACGATGAGGCCGGATCGGAAAACCGCCCCTCCGCCGGGATGAAAGCCGGTGAACTCCTGTTCCCCAAGGGGTTCAGCTCCTGCCTCAAGGGCCCGGCGGTAAAGAAATGAATCGAAGAATGTCCTGTCCACTATTCTGATCTCCGGTTTCCCGCAGAAGGTTCGCAGAAGCCTGAAATCATCGAAGCATGAGAAAATTCCGTGGCGCGCCGAAGCCAGATCATGGACTTCAATTGAAAGAAGCATGCCGCACCGGACAAGCAGATCGGCCCCGTACCCGGAGAGAGCCCCCCCGCAAAGTTTGGGCCTGGGAAAAGAGCTTCTGTCCGCCAGAAGAACCCTGACACCCTCCCGGGCAAGTCTCCATGCGCAAACCGACCCCGCGGGGCCGGCGCCAACTACCAGAACGGGCTTTTCTTTCCTCATGGCCAAGATATTCCCTGTTCCCGGGCAAAAAGGCAAGGGCCTTCAGGTTTTTCTATATTCCGGAGTGCTTCGGAAGGATGTGACATGAAAGTTGCCCTGGTCTATCCAAGGTGGCAGTGGTTCGAGTACAACGGGCTGGCGGAACCTGTTGGAGTGCTTCACCTGGTCAGCGCGCTGAGAAACGCGGGCCATGAACCGGTCTACCTCGATTACTCCCCATGCGAGAACATCACCGACCTCGACCACCTTGCCCGGGGCTGCGGGCTGGTGGGAGTGGCCATTAGCGCCGCGGCCAAGATGGAACGGGCCTCGGTGGTGCTGAACCATCTCAGAACCGTGGTCCCGGATGCCCATTTCAATGTGGGAGGGGCATACCCCAGTATCTTCCCCGGGGCCAGCGTCGAGGGAACCGGCGCCGACTCGGCCATGGTTGGCGAGGCCGAGGAAACCATCGTGGAACTGGCCGACGCCCTCGAAGCCGGCGGCGACTGGAAGGCCATCAGAAACATGGCGTTTCCCGCCGAAGACGGCGAGTTCGTGGAGAACCCCAGAAGACCCGTCATCAAGGATCTCGACACCATTCCCTACCCTGCCCGGGACGTGGTTGACTACGAATGGTATCTGGCCAACGGCATGAGCGAGTACGGAATGGTCACCACAAGGGGATGCCCCTTCCACTGCACCTACTGCAAACCCAGCACAGATCTCATCTTCGGCGGCGGCATCCGGCTGCGCTCGGCGAGCAATGTGGTGGGCGAGATCATCGAGCTCTCCAGGCTCAGAAGCTCCAAAAAGCTTCGAATCTTCTACAAGGACGACACCATCACCATGCACCCCACCCGATGGTTCGAGGAATACCGCGACCTTCTGAAAGAGGCGGGCATAACCCTGGACTGGCACTGCAACAGCAGGGTGGATACGGTAACCCGGGACAAGGTGAGGGTCATGCGGGAAAGCGGCTGCCACTGCATCAGTTTCGGAATCGAAAGCGGAAGTCAGAAAATCCTCGACTGCTACAGAAAGGGCACAACTCCGGCGCAGGCGGAAAAAGCATTCAAATGGTGCCACGAGTTCGGGGTTGAAGCTACCGCCAACATCATGATCGGTTACCCCATGGAAACCCGGGAAGACATCGAGGCCACCTACAGGCTTCTGAAAAAGATCAAACCCGACGACATAATCGTCTATCTTTCCACAGCCATTCCCGGAAGACACATCCACACATGGGCCAGGGAGCAGGGCTACCTCACCTCCGACGAGAACCCGGAACTGCTCGACCCGGCCCGGAACCGGGCCCACGAGATAATGAACATGAGACTGCCCTTCCTGGAGCTGTCGGATGTGGTGGGCTGGAAGCACAAGATCGAGCGTTACCGAAGCTGGCGCAAGGTTACAAGCGTAAGCAACATCGTCCGGTGGGCCTCCGAGCTGGCCCGTGAGCCCGGCAAGGCTGTGGGAAAGGCCGGAAGGGTTCTCAGGGGCTTCCGGGGCCAGGGGGACTGATTATCAGGGCTCTGATTGCCGCGGCCTATTACTCAGCGCTCAGGTTCGCCGTTCACGGGTCGGGCAACCCGGAATGGCTGCTGGGCCCGCTTACCGCCACAAGGGCCCGTTCCGACGGCAGAACGGAAATTCTCAGGGGCCACTTTCGAAGGATATTCCCAGAACTGGACGAACAGGGCGTGACGACCCTTCTTAAGCAGTACTGGCTGAGGCACACGCGCCACACCGTAGATCTTTTTCATCTGGAAAGGCTGAAACCGGAACACCTGAGCAGCATTCTGGACTGGCAGGGGCGTGAACACCTGGACAAAGCCCAGGAAACAGGCAGGGGAACCCTGCTTCTGGTACCGCATTTCGGAGACGAGCGCAGCATGCACATCCTGATGGGGATGGCGGGTTATCCGGTAGACGTACTTTCAAGCAGGTATCTCGCCGAAGGGGCAATACCCAGAAAGGCGCGGCTGTCCGTAGGGTCCCGGTGGAACACCCTCCATTTCCCCGACGAGAACCCCCGCTGGATGTACCGCGCTCTGGCGCAGAACCGAATTCTGCACTATTCTCCCACCGCCTACGGCGGCCCCGGAGGCCAATGGCTCAACTGCTTCGGGGTGCCGGACCTGGTGCCCTCCACCCCCTGGAAGCTCGCGAAGAAAACCGGCTGCCCGGTTCTTTTCGGTGTCTGTTTTGTGCTGCCCGGAATGCGGTTTCGAATCGAACTGGAACCCCTGAACCTTCCGGAAGGCCGCCGGGAGTTCACTGAAGCCATGATGAAAAGGGTGGAGAGAACCGGCCTTGATCATCCGGAGCAGTATGACTGGAAGAATCTCGTGATAAGGCACAGAGAGTCCAACACAATTGCCAGACTGGGCGAAATCCCCGCCCGGGAACAGGTGCTTGAAAAGGCCGCCATACCCGGGGACGAAGACCCTGACAACATTCCATCCCTTCAGTATCTGACGGGTTTGGGGGAAGGACAGGTTTGAAAGTTACCCTGCTCTACCCGAACTTCGGTACGGGACATCGATCCCTCTACTTCCCCCAGGGCCTGGCCTATGTGGCCGCCGCCCTGGAAAACGCCGGGCATGAGGTGGCGGTGGTGGACATGGAGGGAAACGACCTTGACTCCCCTGAAGCTTTCAGGCTCATCTCCGACAGCCGGCCCGACATGGTTGGTTTCGGAGGGATGATAACCAGGTACAAGATAGTGCGGGAGCTGGGCAGGCAACTGAAGAGAGAGATGCCCAATGTGTTCCTGATGGCGGGAAACAGCGGCGCCACAACTGTTCCGGAACTCTACCTGAAAAGCGCCGGGATGGACGCGGTGGTATCCGGCGAAGGGGAAATCACCGCGGTGGAACTGGCCGACGCCCTCAATGCCCGAAGTGACTGGCGAAGGGTTCCGGGGCTGGCATTTCTTGACGAGGCGGGGCATACCGTCTTCTCTCCGCCCAGACCCCTCCTCGACAATCTGGATCTTCTTCCCTGGCCCGCCCGGGACCTGTTTCCCCTGGAAAAGTACCTGGTAAGCCGGGATCACCGGGGCAAAACCGAAAGACACCTGGAGATAGTGGCCAGCCGGGGCTGCCCCCACGGATGTGTTTACTGCTACCACATCTATGGAAGAACCATCCGCCGGAGATCACCGGAGTCCATAGTCGACGAGGCGGTACACATGGTGGAAAAATACGGGATTCAGTACACCGGCTTCCCGGACGACCTGTTCACCAGTGACAAGGCCTTCGTGCTGGAAACCTGCCGCCTGCTGAAGCAGAGGCTTCCAGGCATAGGCTGGTCATGCCTGGGCAGAGCCTCCACTGTAGACCGGGAGATGCTCCGGGCAATGCGAGAGGCGGGTTGCGACTGGATCAGCTACGGCGTGGAAACCGGAAGCCCGGAACTGCTTCGGCGCATGAGGCGCACCGTCACGCCGGAACAGTGCCTTGACGCCATACGCATGACCCGGGAGGAGGGCATCTTTCCTGAGGGTTCGTTCATGATAGGCATGTTCGGCGAGACCCGGGAAACCGTCGCTGAAACAGTGGAGTTCTGTAAACAGGCGGACATCACCGCCCCAATGCTGTTCGTAACCCCCTACCCTGGAACCCCATTGTTCGAAGAGGCCAGGTCGATGGGGCTGATTCCCGACCTTGAAGCCTATGTGCTCTCTCTCGAAGCGGCGGACCGGCTTCTGGTGAATCTTACCGACATGGACGACGACGAGTTGCATAGTCTCAGGGAATGGGCCATGGGAAAAGCGGGAAGGAACTACCTTCTCCGCAGGCCGTTCACAAGGATTCCCGCGCTGCTGGCGAAGCACATTTCGCTGCGGGGCATGGAAGGGGTTCGAAGGGACATCGTGGAGTTCTTCGCGGGTCTTCGCCGCTGACGGGCTCACATTCCACGAAAGGGGTTTATCGTGTCGGGTATCGCGGAATGGTTCCAAAGCGCGTTTCGGGGTGAGAACCTGCTGAATCTGGGCGCGAAGGCGCTGAACTTTCTGATTCTCCTGGCAGTGGCATGGATACTGTTTCAGATTTTTCACCGGATAGTGAACCGGTGGCTGGGCAAGTTCGTCAGGTCAACCAAAACCAACTGGGACGAGTACCTCTACAAACGGGGTTTCTTCCGAAGGCTTTGCTTCCTCGTTCCCGCGGCGGTGATAATCATAGGGGCGCCTCTGGTGTTCAACCCGGAACACGCCGCGTTCAATGTCATCACGGTTTTTACCCACCTTTTCATGGCGGTGGTGGGCGTTTCGGTGATAGACGCCTTTATAAACGCCCTTTACGATATCTTCGGCGAGTTCGAGTTTTCAAAGCAGGTGCCGGTAAAAGGTTTCCTTCAGGTTATCAAGATCGTGGTCTTCATAGCCGGCGGCATCGTGATACTCTCCATACTGGTTGGCCAGCCCCCGTACTTCTTCCTGGGAGGGCTGGGCGCCATGACCGCCATAATCATGCTGGTCTTCAAAGACGCGATCCTGGGGCTGGTGGCAGGCATTCAGCTCTCAGGCAACAAGATGGTGAGCCTGGGCGACTGGATCGAAATGCCGGACTACGGCGCCGACGGTGATGTGATAGATATCGCCCTTACCACCATCAAGGTTCAGAACTGGGACAGAACCATTACCACCGTTCCCACCTACGCCCTCATATCCAGCTCCTTCAAGAACTGGAGGGGCATGACCGAATCCGGCGGCAGACGGATAATGCGCTCCATCAACATTGACATGAACACCATAGGCTTCCTCACGACGGAGCAGAAGAATCATCTGGAGAGGATCGAGATCCTGCGCCCCTACATCGAGAGGAAGGAGATGGAGCTTGCCGAGTACAACAGCGAGCACCGGGTCACCGACGACTCGCTTCCCGCCAACGGCAGAAGGATGACCAATGTCGGCACCTTCAGGGCGTATGTGATACACTACCTGAAGGCGCACCCAAAGATCCGGCAGGACATGACCTTCCTGGTGAGGCAGCTCGAGCCCACTCCCAGGGGCCTCCCTATTCAGATCTACGTCTTCTGCGGCGACACGGGATGGGTCAACTACGAGGGAATCCAGGCGGACATCTTCGACCACCTGCTGGCGGTGGTTCCCCTGTTCGGCCTGAGGGTGTTTCAGGAGCCCACCGGCGGAGACATAAGAGCGCTGGCTGAAGGCAGAAGCAATCAGTCGATTTGATTGGCCTTGATGCGCCCCCACGACCAGCGGTCGAGGGGAGTCAGGCCTTCACCCATGATTGTGAAGTCGTAAACCTCCCAGTCCAGACTGGCCAGGGCGTAACCGTAATAGGCAACTGCATATGTTACGCAAAACAGCTGAAGTGTCACACTCTGACCGGGATCAAAACCGTCGAGAGGTATGTTGACTGGCCCGGAACTGGAATAAGTCCCCGCTCCCATGTCGAGCGACACCATCTCTTTCCACAGGGTATCCCCCTGGGCGACAACGGCTATCTTTGACCATGCTGCCATATTCGTTGCGAATCCCGCGACTGTGGTTGTCGACTGGTGATTGAAAACAATCCATAGAGAATCGTACACCATCGGGATTTCAACTGATATGGAGAGAGCGTCGTAGTCGTAATCGGGTACGAAGTTGTTGGAGTACGAGTAAAGCTGGGCAAGGCTGTGATCGGGATTGTGAGTCCAGTGGCCACCCCACGGAGTCCATTCGGGGCAGGGAAAAGACCAGTGATACAGAGTGTCTGAGCTTGCCGCCAGCGAAGAACCCGCGAGAAGAAACGCTGCAAGAACAGTGGCCGGGAGGTGTTTGGAATACTTCATATCAACCTCCAGATGGCAGTACGTTTAGCTATCAGTTGCTACGCGCTATAATATGCTGCTTCTTCTTTCTGTGCAATCATATTGTAATTGTTTCCTTGCCCTTGTCAAGCAGCATAAATGAAAAATGCCGTACTCTCAGCTTCAGGCAATCCCGGGTATTCCCCTTTTCCATGAGTTGGGGGGCGGGGGGGCGCTTCCGCGCCCCCCGCCGGCTCTGTCTCAGAAGGAATCGGCGCAGTCGGTTATCTTCACACCGGTGCTGACCATGTAACCGGGAACCGACATGGCTTCCGGCATCCTGCGGTCATAGGTGTTTGAACCGTTCACCGAAGCGTTCCACGGGCATAGTGCCGCAACATTGCCCAGCACATTCTGGAATGTGTCGGTTATCCGGCTTGAGAAGATGGGGCTTGTTATCTTCCCGTCTTCGACGAGCACCGCGCTGAAGCGGCTGCTTCCGGTGAAGATGCCCTTGCTGCGGTTCGGGATGTGTGTGTAGTGGAGGGCGGGAATGAAGAGAACACGGCCCATGCCCCGCACCGCCTCCAGCGGGCACTCGGGCCCGTGGCCCGGTTTCATCACAATGCTGGCGCTGCCGTTGTGGGGGGTGGGCTGCCGCCGGTACTTCGCCGCGGAGGCCATGTCGTAGAAGAGGTTCATCATTTTTCCCTGTTCGACCAGCGGGAACAGGCCGCGGCTCATGCCGCTGTTGTCGAACCCGAACCGGAAGGTGCTGTTGTCCGAGGGGTCATCGACCACAGTGACCTTGTCGGAAAAGATCATGTCGCCGATGGATTTGCCTTCGGTCCAGTTCATCTTCTCCTCGTAGCCCCTTCCCCCGAGACCGGTGCCCAGGGCCATTCCCAGAATGTCCGCCACTGCCTGGGAGCCGAAGAGAACCGTGTACTCACCGGGATCAACCCTGAAGCCGGGCTTTTCATAAACCGGCAACAGGAACTTGAAGTTTTCCATGGTGTTTTCAGCCTTGACGTCACCGGCCTGCCAGCCCGTCTGGTAGCTTGCCAGTTCCCATTTTCTTTCCGGGTGCTTCAGAACGCAGGTGAACTGCTGGTCGGTTCCGTTCCTCCACGCGAGGTTCCCGTTGGCGGTGCAAGCCAGGAGTATCTCGGTGGAACCGCTGCTCCAGGAACCCGAGTAGTTCATGTCGCTTCCGACAGTTTCAATGATTTTCCGGTAGACGTCAGCCTTCACTCCGGGGTCGAGTTCCTCAAGCTCAGGGTCGTACTGAAGAAGCTCCTCGATGTGCTCCTCCACCTGTCTCTCCATGGGCTGGTAATCCTTGGGGGTGGCCACCGATGCTTTCTCAACCGCGGTTTCAAGGGCGGTCCTGACCGATTCCGGTCCGCGGATGTCGCCCATCACCGAGTAGGAGCCCTCCCTTTGACCGTCCAGCACCTCGATATCGAGCCTTGTGAGGTCGACACTGGTGTTGAGGCTCACCGAATTGTTGCCGATGCGGATCAGGTGGCTTTTCTCGCGATGCAGGGTGAAGAAGGCGCTGATGCCCTTCTCCGCGGCTTCGTCCCTCACCTGGAGGATGGCGTCCCGGGTTTTCTCGTCCAGCATGGCCTACTTCTCCTCTCCGGTGATTACATTGTCGAACCGGATAACGGGAACCCCGTGGCCGATCTCCATCACCTGGTTGGGTTCGCCCTTGCCGCAATTGGGCACCTGCTCCACAACCCAGGTGCTTTCGTCGCCCACAGCGGCAAGATTGGCGTAGAACTCCAGGGTGTGCCCCTGGTATGTGGGGTTCTTCAGTACCCTGGTCACCCTGCCGTTCTTCACTTCCCAGGCGATTTCGCAACCGAAGTGGAAGTGTTCCCTGTTGCTTCCGATGGACCAGCTTGTGGGGTTGTCGAGCAGAAGGCCGTCTTCGGTGCCGGCGATGATGTCTTCCAGGGTGCCGTCGTTCCCGGGAAGGATGTTCACATTGGTCATCCTGTCGATGGGAGCCTTGTAGAAACAGGTGGAACGGCTGGCGCCGCCGCTTCCGTCGAAGACCTGCCTTCCCGCCTTCTGGTTGGCTTCGCTGATCATTGCCCTGCTGGTGAGGCAGTTGACCAGCATGCCCCGGTCGATGAGAAGGTAATCCCTTTCCGGGGTTCCCTCGTCGTCGAAGCCGAAGCTTCCCGGGCTGTTCTCGATGGAGCCGTAGGCGCTCACATTGAGCTTCTCGGATCCGTAGCGGAGCTTACCGAAGCTGTCCAGAGTAACGAAGCTTCCGCCGGCGTAGGAGAGCTCGTATCCCAGAATACGGTCAAGCTCCAGGGGGTGGCCTATGGTCTCGTGAACCTGAAGGTGCCCCTGGCCTGGAAGGAGTATGACCGACCTGACGCCGTGCTCAACCTCGGGAGCGCTGAGAAGCTGCGAAAGCTCCTCCTTCACACCCTCGGTTCTACCGCTCCAGAGGTCGGGGTTGGTTACCATCTCCCAGCCCCTGCTTCCGGTTCCGGGGGTGAAGAGGTTCTTGGAACGACGCTGCATCTGGCCGTCTCCGTCCTGGGCCATGGCCATCAACGCGGCGAAACAGTTGGTGAGATTCCTTTCGATGAAGCTGCCGTCGCTGTTCCAGAAGTAGTTGTTCATCTTCTGGTTGTACAGGTACACAACCCTTCTCTGAACGAAATCCGCCTTCAGCCTTTCATCAAGTTCCAGAAGGAAGCCGAGTTTGTCCTTAAGGGGAACCGTGAAGGGGTCTGTCCTGACCGGGGAAGAGAAGCTTCCCTTGACAGGCGGCAGCTTCCCCATGTCCAGGGGGATGCTCACCAGCATCGACGCGGTTCTGGCGTTTGCCAGTGCCTTCTGGAAGGTTTCATCCACATCCTCGGCGCGGCTTGTGGCGGCGAAGCCCCAGGCTCCGCCGAAGAGAACCCGAACCCCCAAACCGCTCTCGAACGAAGCGGAGTTCTCCTCCAGGTTGCCGTCGTAGAGAACCAGGCTCTCCGAGCCGTCCTCCGTGTAGAAGCGGGCGTCGCAGTAGCCAGCCCCGGAGTCCATCGCCCGGGATATGCCCTCGGTCACCGGTTTCCCAAGGTTTTCAACACTGAGCATTCTCACCTCTTTCACAGCGGGTGACGGAGAGCGCCGCGCCTCTGCGCAGCACTCCCGGCGATTCCACCCTGCAGAATACGCCCCTCGCGGGCATAACACATTTCCCGACCCTGCGGTATATGGCGCAGTGATCACCATGACATTCCTTACCGAGCTGGGTTACCAGCAGTTCCAGACCATCTTCTCCCCTGAGCCTGTCCCCCACCTTCAAGGTGGACAGGTCCAAACCCTCGGTGGTTACATTTTCTCCGAAATCCCCGGGAGAGATTTCCAGCCCCGTCCCGGCAGCGAAGGCCAGGATGCTTTCGCTGTCAAGAAGGCTTACCTGACGGTGCCAGTCCCCGGCGTGGCCGTCGCCCTCGAGGCCGGACAGCCCCACCGCCGCTTCGGATACCGAAGCCTTGGCGGTACCCTTTTCAACCGAAATGTTCACCGACAGCACCCGGAAGGAAAGCATGGGTTCCTTTCCAATGAAAATATGGTTACGATTATACAAGATTCAGCCCGAACCACAGGGCGGAACCACCGGGGTTTCACCCGGGCGGGTAATGCTCTGATTCTCCATCCCGTTGGCCTGCATGCGTTACCGGAATCAGGCCACGACGGAGAGTATCGACTGTGTAACGGGAGAACAGCTGACGGGCCTGGGCTTCGGTTATTGCGGTTACATCATCGCGGTTTTCCAGGGTGTTTCTGCTCCATACAATGAAACCCCCCTCTTCGCCGGACCTGCACCCCCACTCTTCCTCCTGATGCCTGGAGTAGAACTCCGCCTCCCCGGTTCTGAGGCGGTTTAGAAACCTGCCGAGTTCCCCTGGGTCGCAGTATTGCTCTTCCATTACGGCTCCTCCGCTTCCGGCAGTCCGGGGGTCATCCCGGGAATATTGACCGGGTGAACCGGGGGGGGCTATAATCATTTTTGGGCAGTCATGGGTTTCTTCCGGAAGAATGCGGCGCATCTCTTATCCATACGCTGTTTTCAAAGTTGCCTCGTTCGAGTACTCGGGTATTGACGAGACCCAGGGAGACGGCTGGCTGGTTTTCTGATGGAGTTAAGATGAACAGGTATGCTGCTGGTCAGTTGCATCATCTTGACGACGGCACCGGCTGAAGGGCCGGCAAGCCTTCGGGGGTGTAACATTGAAGGAACTCTTCACCAACCAGATTCTGTGGACCGCGATCGCCGCCAATGCCGCGGCCCAGATCATGAAGGCGGTTCTGGTTCTGATATCGGAGAGGAAGTGGCGCTCTGACAGGCTTTTCGGCTCAGGGGGAATGCCCTCGTCCCATGCGGCGCTGGTAACCGCTCTGGCTACGGGCATTGCCCTGGACCAGGGCCTTTCGTCACCATTGTTCGCTGTATCAATGGTTTTCGCGCTTATAGTAATGCACGACGCCTGCGGTGTGCGCCAGGCGGCGGGAAAACACGCCCATATTCTGAATCAGCTCACGGCGGAACTCCACCAGTTGTTCGAGGAGGGGCTCAAACCCGAAGTACTGAAAACCTTTCTCGGCCACAGCTGTCTTCAGGTTCTTGCCGGAATCATCCTGGGCCTGGGAGTCGCCCTTTTTTCATATCTGGTCTGGCCCGGCTAGCGCCTGCTCTTCAGTATGCCGCCGGTGTCTGGGGAACACCGACGATCCAGAGGGCGTTGCGGCGAATTTCAATTGTTACCGGAGTTTCACCGATGGTCTCACCGTCCATCTGAAGCCTCATCGGAGGCGTGGAGGCAACTTTCATGTTGCTCACCTGGCGGTAGGCCAGCCGATGCAGCCGGTATCTTCTTCTTAGCAGTTTTCCAGCGAGAAGCCCCAGAATGTCGAAGAAGCTTCCCTTTCGATTCACCAGTACATCCATTCTGCCGTCAAAGGGGTTGATGGACAACGGCAGCGCCTTTCCTCCGGGAATGGTGGCTCCGAAATTAAGAACGACCATGGCGTTGCTCTTCCAGCGCCGGCTTTCACCGTCCATCTCCATCCTCAGCTTGTACCAGGTGCCCCGGAAAAGCACCGGTACTCCGTGATACACATACGCCAGCCAGCCCAGAAGCCGTTTGGCGATGCGGGAGGTGTCATCCACGATGTCCGCGTGGAGACCGCCGGAAACGCTGATCAGGAAGTAACGATCGTATTCGGGAATGTAGCCGATGTCGCAGTTCATGGGCTCCTGTTCCCATATCCAGGAAATCACATCTGAGGATTGATCCGGATATCCAAGCTCACCCGCCAGAAAGTTGGATGAACCCCGGGGGAAGACCGCCAGGGGAATGGATGAACCCGCCCTGACCATGCCGTCCGCCACCGCGATTACGGTTCCATCGCCTCCGGATGCGATGATCAGGTCGAATCCCTCGCGTTCCGCTTCAGAGGTCCATTCCCTGGGGCCGTTCCCGTCCCTCCATTCCCGAAGCTCATACTCTCTGCCATCCATTGCCGCGATAAGCTTCTCCCGTTCGGCGCCCGACGCATACCTGCCGGACACGGGGTTCCAGATGATAAGCACCTTCCGGTATTCAGGCACTGCGGACAACCCCGGCCAACGCACGCGTCCGACTCATCGGACGCCGCATTCATGTTTGCAGGCATGCTTTGCCATTGTTTTCATCTCCTCCGGCACTGGATGTGCGGTCAATGGAATCTTATACGACGCTCCCGGACCGACGGCAAGCGGATGGGGCCCGTCGATACCCCACAGGTCCCTGTTGAGGAGCGGGAGTGTATGTTTGCTCCTGCGGGATAACCAGGGTAGTGCTCAGACTGGGGGAACAATGGAAAAGCAGGTTTTACCGGGATGTTTCCGAGGGGTCCTGGCTGCAACGCTTCTGTTGGTCACTCACCCGCGGGCGCTGTCCCCGGATTCCCTGGATTACTCCTCCGGGAAGCAGGGCACCTTCTCATGCATTCCATATCTTGCCCTTTCACTTGGCGTTTCGGCATTCCTCGACAGCCCGGTTCACAACCACTTCCAGGATACCGGGGCTTCATGGACCGGGTTCGCCTCGGTATCCGATCTTGCCGGAGAGAAAGCGGTTCTTCTTCCTGCAGTGGTTCTCGCCTACGGAGCCGGACGTTACCTGTTCCGCGACGAAGGCCTTCAGGCAGCCTCCCTGGCTTCGGCTAAGGCTCTTGCGATATCCTTCGCAGCCGTGGAAGGCATCAAGCAGCTTGCGGGCAGGGCCCGTCCTTTCACCGGTGAGGGAAGCGCTTCCTTTCAGCCCTTTCCCGGTCGGGATGATCGTTACAGATCACTTCCCTCCGGCCATACCGCAGCGGCGTTCGCGGCGGTCACCCCCTTCGCGGAGCGGTACTCCCGCTGGCTTTATCTTGTCCCTGCCGCCGTCGCGGTGGGCAGGGTGGCCCAGGACAGGCACTGGGTGACGGATGTGGTTCTGGGCGGCGGCATCGGTTTCATCAGCGGCAGGCTCTTCACCAATGAACTGAGGCTTTTCCCCGGAGGCGTTGAGATCCTGTTCTGACAGTGTTCATCGAACGCGAGGCTGCTGCTTCGCCCGGAAACGCCAGGGAAGGTCAACAGCCCTGCTGATCCCCACCCTGGTCGTTCTGATGGCTTCCAGCGGCTTATGTGGCGTTGGAACAACCAGTGTGAGCGGCGGTTCTGCCAGGTCGTGGCCGTCAAGGGTTCTGTCCACTGCCAGTGCGGCGCAAAGGTTGCCCGGCCCCTCCGTGAGTTTTGTATCATGGGCGCCACGACGATTCCTTCGAATGATCCCAATACCCTCCAGGGGTTTCAAGGCACGAACAAGCACAGCCTCGCCGGTTCCCTCCGGGCCGGAAGTGATGTTGAGACAGTGGTGCATACCGTAGGATCGGTACACATAGCAGTAAAAGGGAGGCAGAAACATTGACGCATTCCGGGGTGTTCTGCCCTTGAAGGAGTGGCTGGCGGGGTCGTCGCGGGTGTAGGCTTCGGTCTCGATGATGATGCCGGACAGAACGCCTTCAGGAGTTTCTCTTCGGATGATGCATCCCAGAAGGCTTTCCGCCAGCAGAAGGGTATCGGTGGGGAGGGGGAAACCGGTCTTCACCGTTCCGATTCCGCGGTTTCAACCCTTTCAGCGGGGGCGGGCTTGAAAGGTGACGCCTTCAAAGCGGGCTTGATCAGCTTCACCCAGGTAAGCCTCCAGAGCACCGCCAGAAAGACAAGGAATCCCAGTCCCCCCAGCACCTCGTTGCTGGCGAACCAGTTGAAAGCCCCGTGGAACAGAATCGAAGCCAGCAGGCCGCCGGATACCATCAGTATCTGTGTCAGGGGTTTTCTGCCCTTGGAGAAGCCCAGGGCCGCCCCCCACCAGGCGCTGAACAGGGCGTGACCGGGAACGCTCATAACCGTTCGGGAGATCAGGGTGAACATCCCGGCCAGGGGGTTTATCTCGAACCAGCCGCCGGCCACATACATGATGTTCTCCACCGCGGCAAAACCCAGGGCGGCGGATACGGCGTAGATGATGCCGTCGAAGGGCTCGTTGAAATTGCGGTTGTTGTATACCGTCCACCGTACCGCCAGAAACTTCGCCGGCTCCTCCACCAGGGGGGCGAATATCACCGCCGCCCACATGTACGGCCCCCAGGGGTAATCAAGACCGGAGTACACGGTACCCATGGCCAGGGCCACCAGCATGCCCACCAGAAATGTGCGCACCACCAGTCTCACCGGCTCCCGTTCATAGCGGTCGCACCGGTAGAAATACACAAGCCAGGCGATTCCCGGCAAGAAGGCCGCCAGGGACACTGCGAAGTATCGCATCAGAGAAGAGAGCCAATGAAGCGGCCGAACGCAGCGGGGTCCTCGGGTCGAAGGCCGCTGATCACCCTGGCCAGTTCCAGAACCATTTCCACTTGTTCGGTGATGTCCTCGCCGGTGCGCATCTTCGCGTCAAGGGATACGGTCATGGGATGCGAGGGGTTGATTTCAAGGATACGTTTCACTTCCGGAACATCGTGTTTCATGGCCCTCATCATCATTCTGTAGGTTTCGCCAGGGTCGTCTGCTCCGGACACAAGAATGCACGGGGTGGCGGTAAGCTTCGGAGAGAAGCGGACGGCTGCGACTCTGTCTCCAAGGATTTCCCTGAACCTGGTGACAAGCTCGTTGTACTTCTTCTCCGCCTCCGCCCTTTTCTCGCGGTCTTCCGGTGTGAGTTCCTTCTCCGCGCCTTCCGTCGCCAGGTTCAGCAGAGCGCGGCCCTTAAACTCACGGAGGGATTCCATGACCAGGGGGTCAAGCGGGGAATCGAGAAGCAGCACCTCGCCCTCTCTGGACTCAAGAAGGGGGGAACGGCGCAGTTCGTGCATGTCCGTCCCTGCGATGTAGGGTAGAGGCTTTTTCTCCGGAAGCCTCTCCGCAACCTTCTTGAAGGGCTCCGGCGCTTCGGCGCCGGTGGTGGCCACCAGCATCAGTTCCGCAAGCTCGGTTCGGCGCTCTGCATGGGTGCATATTCCTTCCCGGATAAAGTCGCCCATGTTCGCGAAAAATTTACCGTAGGCTTCCGGTTCCTCCTCCATAATCTCCGCCAGCCTGGCCATGATCTTCTTGGTGAGGGAACGGTTGATCCGCTCCAGTTCCCGGTCATGCTGCACCGTTTCCCGGGAGATGTTGAGGCTCAGCCCCTCCGCTTCAACAATTCCCCTCACGAATCTGAGGTAGGGGGGAAGAAGGCTGTCCGCCTCCTTCTGTATCATCACCCTTCTCACATACAGGCTTACCCCGGGCCTGTTGTCGGGCATAAGCATCTCGAAGGGTTTTTCCGAAGGGATGAAGAGCAGAGCCCGGAATTCAGTGATTCCCTCTCCCCGGAATACGATTCGGGCCAGGGGCTTCCCGTCGTCGTGGGTGAGGTGGGTGTAGAAGCGCTGGTACTCCTCCTCTTCCACCTCCTCCTCTCCCCTGAGCCAGATGGGGGTTCCGGTGTTGACCCTGTCCTCCTTGCCGTCCTTTGTGTGGAGTATCACCGGATGGCTCACGAAATCGCTGTAATCCGAAACCAGTGAACGAAGACGCCAGGCGTCGAGATACTCCTTGTAATCATCCTTCAGGTGAAGAATCACCGAAGTGCCCACCGGAACATCCTTCTCTTCGGCAATGGTGTAGGTTTCCCCGCCGTCGCTCTCCCATTTCCAGCCGGTTTCATCTCCGGCTCTGCGGGTTTTTACCGTAACCCTGTCCGCCACCATGAATGCGCTGTAAAAACCCACACCGAACTTCCCGATGAGCTCCGGGGCGTTCTCGGCGGTGGCGACCTCCGCTGCGAACTTCAGGGTGCCCGAGGAAGCGATGGTGCCCAGGTTGTCCGTAAGGTCATCCCTGTTCATGCCGATGCCGTTGTCGGTCACGGTCAGGGTTCGGGTGTTGTCGTCGGGAACAACATGGATCCCCGGTTCATGGTCACCGGGGAGAAGCTCTTCCCGGGTGAGAGCCTGGAACCGAAGCCTGTCAAGGGCGTCGGAACCGTTGGAAATAAGTTCCCTGAGAAAAATCTCCCTGTGGGAGTAAAGGCTGTTGATGACTATATCCAGCACTCTGCGGGTTTCAGCCTTGAACTTGAGTTTGCTTTCCTTTGTCATGTCTACCTGATACTCCCTTCCAGGAAAGGCACCGCGAACACCTTCTCGTGGAACACAGGGCCGTGACCGAAGTAGCCCCCTTCGCCGAAAAGCTCGCCGTGATCAGAGGTGACGGTGATCCATGTGTTCTTTGGAACAATGTCGAAAAGTCTTTCGAAAACCTTGTCCAGCCACTCCACAGCCCGTACCTGCCGGGCTCTGAGGGCAATCATCTGCCCCTGGTCGAAGAAAGCTTCTTCCTTCCCGGGGCTGTCACCGGGCAGGGCGTGATCGTCCAGGTGTTTGAAAACCCCGTGAACCCCGCTTATCCTGGGCCACTCATTCTCGGGTTCATCAGGAGTCGCGTAGGGATAGTGGGTTTCGCCGGTGTTGAGAAGATAGAAGCTGGGCCTGTCCCCGGGAAAAGTCATCACGTCCAGCATGGCGTTCATGTCATTGTGCCTGTCCATGAGCCGGAAAGAATCGAAACCCCGGTTCAGGGGGGTGAAGGAGTTCAGCACCGGAAGGGAAACCATGGCATGGGTTCTGTAGCCCAGGGTGTCCCTCAGGTAGTCAGGCAGGTACAGCCTGGGAACGAGGCTTTTAAACTCGATCTCCCGGGCGCCAAGCCTCTGGTTGAACTTTACGAAATCCCTCTTGTAGTACTCGCTGGCGAAAACCCCGGGAGGGCTCGTATGGGGCATCAGGCCCATCAGCATATTGTAGTGGGAGGGCGCCGTCCATGAAGCGTAGCTGTAGCGGGATTCCGGGGTTCCCAGGCGCATGATGGTGCGGGGAGATGCTTCCATGAATGTATCGAACCGGCAGCTGTCCAGAACGACAATGATGAAGTTGCCCAGTTCGCCATAGGGAGGAGCGGGCCTGGCATGAGGCGTCTCAACGGTTTTACCCGTTTTTCTTCGAAAGAGGCCCAAGGTTTACCTCCTGGGAAGCAGGGCGCTGATTATGTCGCTTCGGGCGGTCTCGCTCCAGATTTCTCCCAGTATGTTGAGCTGGGTCACCATTTCCGCCACACCCACATTGCTCATGAGCCTGGTGAGGCGGTAGTTCCTGTGGAACTGCACCGTGGTGCCCCGGTCGCCAAGAAGGGTAACATCGATGTCGAGAACGGCGGTCCATAAACCCTCTGTGTTCCGGGTTGCTCCGAACTCCCTCACGAAACCCTCCACCACCAGCTGGTCCTGAATTCCGGTGGCATAGGTGAACACAGCGGGAAAAACCTCGGCGGCTGCGAAATCCCGGGCGAAAATCTCAGCCAGCATCAGCGGCAGCCTTGAAGCCCACCTGTCGCCCGAAGGCTCGGCGAGTGTGCCATCTTCGTAGCGAAGCGTCATGGATGAGAGGGCGTAGTCGGAAGAGGCTCCGAACTCCTTAACCCTGAGGGTACCGGAAAGGCTGGGGCCGGAGGGTTCAGGCAGCCTCCAGGAAAGGAACCATCGGGTTACCGGCTCGCCGTCATTTCCTCCGATGGGAACATTCACCGTGATGCAGGAAACCGCCAGCAGACATAAGAACGAAATCAAAACTCCCGATTGCTTCATCTTCACCAGACTACCTCTCTTACCGGGGGAGAAAGAAAACTGCCCAGTCCTTCACGCAAAACGGGCAGCAACTCCCTGGCTTCGCCGGCAAAGCCGGTTATTGGTTCCAGGGAAGCTTCGGCCTTCAGAGTCAACACCCGCAGAACCTCAGTGAACTCATTCAGGCCTTCTATCAGCCGTTCCGCATCGGATGCCATTTCCGGCAGTTCAATCCGAATCTGGGTTACAAGCAGATCAACATTTCTTCCAAGCCTGGTGTAGGACACCATCAGGGAATCCAGGTTTCTGGAGTTGGAAACCAGGCATTCCATAAGGATCTCCACCTCGGCCGCGTCAAGAAGCCTGTTGATGTTCACCAGCATGCTTATCAACTCATCGTTGAGCTGATGAAAGTCTATCAGGTCCATGATTTCAACCAGTCTTTCAGCGCCGTGGGAAAGAAGCTGCATGGTGCCAGGGGTCACGGGAATCACAGGAGCCGGCGGTGTGAAACCGAGATCCTCAGCCCTGTTCAGCTGGTCATCACCCTCCTCCGCGCGGCTGAGGTCGATCTTCTGGCTTCCGGTTATACCCGAGGCCAGAAGGCAGGCGGTGATTTCGTCGTCCACAACGAATGACGGCTCCACATCCATGAACACCTGAACAAGCCTGCCGTCCGGGGCAATGGAAATGCTTCTGACCTGGCCCACCATCACACCGTTGTACATCACTTCGCTTCCAAGGCTGAGGCCGCTTACGGACCAGTCGAAGTAGCACACATATTGCGTCATCTTCTTGCCGCTGAAACCACCGGTGAGCCAGATCATCACCGCCAGGAAGAACGTCATGGTTACAACGAAGAAGATGCCCAGCCTGAACTTGTTGGCCTTCATCATGATATGTTCGACACAGCCTTTCTGCCGAAAAAGGCTTCCACTCGTGGGTCATCGTGGAGATCGCTGAGTTGTTTCGGGCTGCCCATTGCGATTATTCCTTTCTCCTCGCTGTCCAGCATGATGACTCTGTCGCCTATGGCGAAGATGCTGTCAAGCTCATGGGTGACCACCACAAGTGTTGTTCCGAGGTTTTTATTGATGGACAGCATGAGTTCATCAAGTGCATGGGAAGTGACAGGGTCAAGGCCGGCTGAAGGTTCATCGAAAAAGAGAACCTCGGGATCGAGGGCCATAGCCCGGGCCAGACCCGCCCTTTTCTGCATGCCTCCGGAAAGCTCAAGTGGATAATAATGCGCGAAGTCCGCAAGGCCAACTATGTCCAGCTTGTGAAGGGCGGTGATTCGCTTTTCGTCTGAGTTGAGGGTGGTGAACTCATGAAGGGGCAGCATCACATTCTCGATGGCAGTGTAGCTCCCCAGCAAAGCGCCGGACTGGAAGAGAACCCCCCATTTTTTTCTGGCCTGAACCAATCGCTCGGGACTTTCCCATATATCCTCGCCCCGGTACTCCACAAAACCCTTCCAGGGCTTGAGGAGCCCCAGGAGGTGGTTCATCAACGTGCTCTTGCCGCAGCCGGATCTCCCGACGATAACCAGCACTTCTCCGCAGTTCACCTCCATGCTCACATCGTCGAGCACCAGTTCATCATCGTATCCGCCGACCAGGTTCCTTGTGCTCATGAGAACAGGCCTTTCGATCATATCACCGGAGGCCTTATCTCAGCCAGCACCAGCGAAAGCAGGGCATCAGCCAGGATAACCTGGAAGATGCCGCTGACCACAGCACTTGTGGTGGCACGACCCACCGCGGCGGCGCCGCCCCGGACACGGATTCCCATGAAGCAACCGGTGATGGCGATGATTCCCGCATAGAAGAGAGCCTTGATCATTCCCCAGTACACATCAAGGGGGATCAGCGCGGATCGAACCTCCTGCACAAACACCCTGGCGGGAATGTCAAGAAACATTTCGCCGGCAAGCAGGGCGCCGAACAGGCCGCTGAAATTGGAGAGAAGAACGAGAAACGGCATTACGGCATAAAGGGCAAGCACTTTCGGAGCCACGATGTAACCGCAGAGGTTGAAACCCATCACTTCAAGGGCGTCAACCTCCTGACGCACCTTCATGGTGCCGATCTCAGCCGCAAACGCCGACCCCGACCTTCCCGCGACAAGCACAGCGGTGAGCATCGGGCCGATTTCCCAGAAGATGGAATACGCAAGTATCCTGGGCATGAACTGGGCGGCGCCAAGGGTTCCCATCTGAATTCCCGCCTGGTAACCGAGAATGAAACCCAGAAGGATCTGCAGCGCGACAATAATGGGAATCGCCATCACCCCGGCCTGTTCCATGTAGTATGCAACAAGGGTCCATCGGATTTTGTGGGGACGGATCAGAGCATCGAGAATCGAGAATGTGGAGTTGACGGAGAACTTTACCAGCCCTCCGGCGCTTTCGATTCCCTGGGCAACTTTTTCTCCGATGTCGGAAAACTGCCGGGGCAGCCAGTCATCCTTTGCTTCCTGAAGTTCACGGGAGTCGAGGTTGGTGTAGTCCGTAAGCAGCTTAAGGTATTCGGGGGAAAGCCCGTCAACACGAACCTTGACGCCCCGTTTCTCGAGAGAACGGATTTCGTTCCAGATTCTGGCGGCAACCACTCCATCGAAACCCCGGCATTGCCCGAAATCGAGGTCAACTTCATCAGCGGCTTTCAGTTCGGCGAAGGTGCGGCTCAGGTCGCGCAGACCCTCAATGGTTATCAATCCGCTGAACACGGCTTTCGAGCCACTCAGAACCTTCATGGTCGAGCCGGGCGCAATTTTCAAAACCACCGCCGTTTCTCCGGGCAGGAAGGTGACAATACCATTGTAATCCCCTATACTGCACACAAGTTACCGCAACCGTCAAACAGGGGAGGAAAACACCATGGGTTCACTGGTATTCATTATTCTGCGTTTCGGTTTCGGCATAAACAGTTACGGCGACGGGCAGACCCTTGCCACTCTTGTTTCACTGGACACCATCGCCCTTATCCTTTTCATGTATCTGAGAAAAAGAAAATAGCGGAAGCAGGCTTCCGGCGGAAGCTATCCCTTGAAGCTTCGAAGAAGCTCGGTGAAGGCGGAGGATAATCTGTCCCTCTCGCCTTCCACTTC
>Ga0334882_1001085_pt1 | contig 34930 bp, 32 predicted proteins | sample GraSluR1_MG_5_FD_207226 | JGI IMG/M metagenome (GOLD analysis project Ga0334882, IMG submission 207226) | Sludge microbial communities from methane-producing bioreactor in Wageningen University, Netherlands - Granular Sludge_15_04-R1 | ecosystem: Engineered > Bioreactor > Anaerobic >... | reverse complement strand
CCGGAGAACCAAGGAAGAAGTTCAGTTCGATCCGCTGCCCCGGTGCTCTTCTCCGAATGCCGAGAGAAGCTGTCGGGCGGTATCCCGGTAGATTCTGAATCTGATGCCGCCCAAGTGTTTTCCTCCGTACCACCTGGCAACCAGAATCAGGCAGTCCGCCGCGTCGGCGCTTCTCATCACTTCAAGGATGCAGTTGCCCGACCCCGGCTCTCCTCCGTCACTCTTCTGTTCCGTACCGTTGGAAAGGCGAAATGCCCAGCTCAGATGGCTTGCCTTGCCCATGCGGAACCTCCGGACAAGATCCGCAATGACAACGCAGGGATCGGAGGCTTCGATCAGCGGGGCACCGCACGCCCGGAATCTGCTCTGCTTCTCCAGAACCGGTGTTCCTGCCGTAATGCCTGCAAAAGTCGTTTTCATCGCCGGCGGTTCCAGCTCCTGTCACACAAGCATTACCAGAGTAAGCAGAAGCAGCGGCGCATAAACAAGCAGGGCGGCGCTCATGGGGAAAAGAAGATGAAGATACGGTCGGGCTCTGTAGTGAACGATCAGGCATGGAAAAAGCAGAACCCCGGCGGTACCCGCGGAAAGAAGCAGCCGGTGCGCAAGAAGAAGAACCGGGATGGGCCTCGCTCCGGGTTCATTGTCCACCCGCCAGTGCAGCAGCCACGCGCTGAAGGACAGAAGGACGAGCAGCAGACTGAATCCCGCCAGAAACAGGCAGATGGTTTTAGCAGCCCGGCTCATGGCTTTGCTTCAGAGCGGGTCGAACTCATTGGATTTCCATGAACAGGGCCTTTATGGCGCCGAAGGTGGCCGGGGTCAGCGACTGGGGGCTCAGAATGACCTGGAAGTTGTCGGCGAAGATTGTTGGAGCCTCGATTTCGTAGAGCAGGGCGAAACCACTGAGACCCATGCCCAGATTGTACTGGGAATCAGTAACCTGGGCAGCCTGCTGGCCGTTGGTGAGGAGGGTGAGGGTTACCGGCCCGGTTCCCTCGGTCTGGAGTTCAACATTGACCCATGCGCCGGGAGGCACGGAAGGGCCGTACCCGTAGTGCAGAAGCTCGTAATCCCCGGTGACGCTAATGTAGCCTATGTAGGAAAATGTGAAGGGTTGAAGGGTCATCACCACTCCGCCGACATAAGCTTCACCAGTGATGATCTGCATTCGGGAGAAAACATTCACGAAGCTCCCGTTGCCCGCGGGGCTGAAATCCATGGATACGGACCCGTTCTCCCAGAACCCGGCGCCTGCGCAGAGGTATGCGATATGCGCCGAATCGGGAAAGAAAGCCTGAACAACCTGGTTGTCCCCCTGAGGAGTTACAAGGACATGACCTCCGAATGGTTCCCGTACCCAGTCAAAGGATGTGTCAGGGTCCTGACCAGGCGAATACGACTCGAAATCGTCAAGGAAATCTCCCCGAACAAGCACCGCCAGCAATGGAAGGATGCACAAGCCGAGTTTCATGCCTCACCCCCGTTTCATGATCAGGCACGGACACATGGGAATATCCTCGAATCCCGGGCTCGACCGCAAGGTTTGACGAGACGAAGGCGCATACTTTATCATCAGGTTTCACGGCGTTCACAGACGGCTCCATCCGCTTCCCATGGAGGGTGTTGAAAACGAACACTGTTTCCCCGATCCGCAAGGACATCATCATCACAGCCTGTGTCCTGGCTTTTATGGCGCTCTCCTTCCTTCTCCGAACATGGTGGACTCCCGGCTTCGTCATCCCCCATTCTCTTTCGGTGATGGCGGCTCTGGGGTTGGTCTGGATAACCTCACATGTGGACATCCGGCTCGGGGCCGGGTGCGCAATGGCAGTTCTGATAGCATGCGCCCTGTTCTTCCCGCCGGAGTTCCATCTCTGGGGCGACGGAGCCCTGCGGATTCGCAACCTGGCAGCCGGTTTTCCCATGTTGGACGCAGCCCCGATGGAAGCCGGTGACTACGCAATCCGGCTGCTGATGGCAAGGATCGGGCTCTCTCCCGAAGACACCTACCGGATTACCGGAGTTCTGGGAGGCGGGCTTTACCTGTGGGGTCTGATCATGGTAATCGGTTCCCGGGAAAGAGGCCGGACAGCGGCGGCCAAAATGGCGATTGGGGTTTCCCCAACCTGGATGGTCTTCTTCACGGGGTATGTAGAGAGTTACGCCCTTCCGGCAGGTCTTTTCGCGCTTTACACGGGCCTGATTTTCTCCGGCGCGAAGGCGATTCCAGTCGCGGTTACAGCCATGGGGGCTTCTGTCTTTCACCTGGCGGGGCTTGCGCTGATTCCCGGAGCGGTGCTGCATGCCCTGCCAGACCGGCGAAAAGCCGGTGGATACATTCCTTTCATTCTCCTGGGAAGCGCCGCGGTTCTGATAGCCCTTCCCCTGCTGGTGGGGGGCATCGAAAAACTCACCGGCCTGCTGCAATGGCCGAACCCTCCGGCACGGCTGGCTTTGGTTTTCTTCGCGGCTCCAGCGCTTCCGATACTTCTCCGGGCTTGCCGGGCGAAGGTACCGCATTCCCTGTGGGTCGCACTGGCTCTCTTCATGGTTGCACTTGTTTTCTTCGACCTGGAGCGGGGCGAGGCAATCGACTGGGACCTGGGGGCGCTTTTCCTGGTCGTTCCCTTTCTCCTCATGCTGAAAAGGTATTCCAGGCCACTTCTGCCCTGGGTCGCCGCGGCTTCAATCCTTCTTTCCGGTCCACGGATTGGCGCTTTTCTGAATACCAACGCCAGTGAGGCCAGATACAGGTCACTGCTGGAGAACTGCGGCGACCCTGCGGCATTCGAGGAGATGGCCATTCTTCTCCGGGACCGGGGCGATCTTCAGGAAGCCGCACGCCTTCTTGGAAAAGCATTCGACCTTTCGGAGAACGGAAGACATCTTGCCATGCTTTCCGAAGTGCGCAGGATGCAGGGCAGGCCCGACCTTGCGCTGGCCGCAGCCTCCAGGGCCGTGGAACTCAGACCCTGCCTGGAAACCGCCTGGCTGCAGCTGGCCTTTGCGGCCCGGGACGCCGGCGACCCCGGCGAATCACTTCGTGCTGCTGAAGGCCATTCCAGAAACTTTCCCGGGCATGACGGCCCGGGACTCTGGCCAGTCGCCCTGGAAACCGCGGTGAACGCAGGGCAAGCCGAAGCTGCCTGGAGGGCTGCTCAGCCGCTTCTTTCCCTTGGTTCCAAAGACCCTGCGGTGCTCATCAACCTTGCGGGGGCCGCCTACCTTAACAACCGATTAGAGACCGCCGCCTTTTTCCTGCAGGAAGCCGCGGCGGTTTCTCCGGAAAACCCGCTTGTACTGTTCAACCAGGGGCTGGTGCACCTGGGGCTGCGGGACACTCTGGCCGCGGAGGGCTTCCTTCTGGAAGCACTCCGATTGGAACCCGGTTTGGCCGGAGCCCGGATCCTTCTCGGAGAACTGGCGGACCGCTGATATCCACGGGGTCGGGTAGCGAAAGCGTTTGAGTGAAGGGAGTTTTCATGAAAGTCTATGCTGGGCTTGCGGCATGGATTCTGGTTTCCCTTTCCGCGGGGTTTTTCGGTTCCCGCTTTTCTCCAGGGGAGTGGTACGCCCTTCTGGAAAAGCCTTCCTGGAATCCGCCGGGGTGGGTTTTCGGTCCGGTATGGACCATCCTGTACATTCTGATGGGTGTTGCGGTTTGGCTGGTATGGAAAAGCAGGGGCTTCAGCGGCGCCGTTTACCTGTTCCTGGCACAACTTGCCCTGAACGCCCTCTGGTCATACCTGTTCTTCGGCATCAACCGGCCCGGGCTGGCGTTTCTGGAAATTCTGGTGTTGTGGGTATTGATTCTGGCCACCATGCTGGCATTTCGAAGGGTGAGTACCACCGCCGGGGCACTGATGGTGCCATACCTGCTCTGGGTGAGTTTCGCCTCGGTTCTGAACTACGCCCTCTGGAGGCTCAACGCCTGAAACCGAAATGGTCGCTTAACCAGCCCATCCGGGCTTACTCCGTAATCAGGGTGACCACCGGTGAGTTCTCGGACAGCCTTCCGCTCGCCGAGCGAAGGTCGGTGGTGGAGATGTACCTTGTCTCGGTAGTGGCCCAGCCGTAAACATAGAGGGAACCGGAAACACTTCCGAAACTCATTTCCAGCAGAAGGTGGCCGCCCTCGTACTCCCATGGTTCATCCAGGTTCAGAACCACCAGTCCACTCTCATCCGCCGTTGCGGATAAACTGTTCCTCTCCAGCACCAGGGTTCGCGAAACCCTGTTCCCACTGAACTCGACGCCCAGCTTGCCGCTTCCCGCGGCACCAAGGTGAACCCTGACGTTGCCCAGTGCAACCGAGGGTGAGCCCGCCGCATGGTGGAACGCGATTCCGGTAATGGTAAGCGGACCGGGAAGCTGGTCTTCAGGCACTACCAACTGGCAGTGTATGGATGACGAGCCTCAACCTCCGCAGAGGGGTTCGGCCAGGGGAAAAGTTGGGGTTCCAATGGTAAGAACGCCGTTGAAAAGGGCTGTGGCGATCAATATGTGCATGCTCGCTCCTCTGGTTTTCGGTTGATTCTATCGGGTATACTCCGCCGGAGGGGTTGCTGTTCCGTCAACCTCTTCCCGCGGGCTCGGCAACAGGAATGGGCAACTGGTCTCCATGCTCCACAAGCACGATGGTTCTCCAGGGCCCCTTTTTGTATCTGACGAAGTAACCCACTGCCAGAAGAGCAATGTACAGTGTGGTGAACAGCCACAGGGAAATCACCCCGGTACCCGGACCGCGATAAAGAAGAAAGATTCCGGGGATCCAGAAAAGCCAGCCCAGACATGTGGACAGCAGCATCACGAACCTGGTGTCTCCAGCGCCCCGGAGGGCTCCTCCAAGCATGAGGGATACGGCATCAAAGCCTCCCCACATGCACAGAATTGCCAGCAGAACTGAACCGGTGGCCTTCAACTGCTCAAATGGAACATCCACCTCGGGACTGCGAAAGAGGTTCATGTAAAACCCGGGAAGAAGAAGAAATGTGAGGGCTATCGCACTGAAGTAGAGCAGCGCCACTACAAGTGTTCTCCGGGTGACCCGGGCGGCCATTCGGGAATCGCCTGCTCCCCGGTAGCGGCCCACCAGAATTGTGGTCGCAATGCTGAAACCAAGAAGTGGGTGGAACGCCAGGTTGTTAACTCCAAAGGCGATGTTGCTGGCGGTGAACTCCACGGGGGAGAGGCGCCCCGTGAGAAAGACGAACACGGAGAAGCTTGCCACATCCATGAACACGCTGATGGCTGAGGGGAGGCCGTACCGTATGGTTTTCCAGGCCTGTGTCGCGGAGAAGCGGAACAAGCTTCTGATCGGAAACTCACGGGCGATTTTTCCAGACATGCTCAGCGAGATCAAAACCAGGCCCGGCACAAAGGAGCTGATCGCCGTGGCGATTCCCGCGCCCTCGATGCCCATCTCCGGAAAACCGAACCTGCCGAAGATCAGTATCCAGTCCAGGAAAACATTCAGTGCGGCTCCCGCCATACCGGCGGCCATGGTGACAGTGGTTCTTCCAAGACCGCTCCAGAGCGATGCGGCTCCGGCGTTCAAGGTGGCGCCCACGCCCGCTATGATCATCCAGCGGAAGTATACCTCCTCCAAGGCCAGCACATGCGCGGGATGACCTCCAAGCTTGAGAACTTCCTGCCCCGGAACTCCGATCAAAAGCAGAATCGGTGCGGAGAAAAGAGCCAGAAACACCCCCTGGGAATAGGACACCGCAACACCGTTCCGATTCCCGGCACCGTGATTCTGGGCGACGAAGGTTGAGGCGTAGCCGGCGGTTCCCTGAAAGACGGATATCAGGGTAAAGGCCAGTATCCCGGCGGGCAGAGCGGCCTGAAGCTCCCAGACACTGTGTCTGGCAAGAAAAATCCTGTCGCAGAACATCATCACGGTCTGGGCCGCCATGCCGGCAATCACCGGGAGTGAAACCGCCAGAATCTCCCGGTAGCTGCCAGGGGGATGGGGAAGCTTTACGGCCAAGGAATCCTCAGGATTTTCCCCCGACCGTCGTCTGTGACCAGCATGCTGCTGTCGGGCAGAAAGAGAATGTCCTCAATGGCCATCAACCCTGATGCGAAAACCGATGTTTCACCTTCGGGAGAGACGGCGACAACTTTGCCGAGGTCTTCACCGGCCACCATGAGGGTTCTGCCGTCCGGGGCGAATCGAAGACCCTCCGCTGATGAGATTCCCCCGGCGTAGGGCCACCACATCCGGGTATCGGGGTTGACCCGTATCACGCTGATAACCAGGCCGATCACCGGAGTTTCGTTGCTGGCGTAAAGCATGTTGTCGGGTCCGCAGGTGATTCCCCCGAGCATGAAGCCCACCGGAAGTGTGATGATGGAATCCGGATTCTGGGGTGTCCATCGGCAGATGCCGGTGGGGCCTCCGATTTGAGCCCATGTGTAATAGATTTCACCGCTTTGGCAAACCACAACCCCCTCGGGGTTTGGAATACTGTCCTGCAGGGTGCCCGCCACGGAGGAGATCAGCCTGCCGGCACGGACATCCTCCACCACCAGCAGTTCATACTCTGGATGCCAGGCAACCCCTTCGGGATCGGACAGACCGTTCATCGCGGTGTACACTTCGCCTTCCGGGGAAATGGCTGTCACGACCCCGGCCTTTTCCTCCGCCACATACACGGTGCCGTCCGGGCCCAGAGCAAGGCCGTCCGGGCTTGAAAGCCCACCCAGAAAAACTTCGAATGCGAGAACAAGAATCATGGGAGCCTTAGAACTGGTTCGGCAACCGCCTCCATAGCCTTGGCAGATAATGATTTGCCGTAATGATAAACGAAAGGGGTTCCCCGGTCTCCGGATTCGGCGACGGCGGGATCAAGGGGAATCCTGCCCAGTAAGGGTGCTCCGGAGAAATGAGCGGTATCTTCCCCGCCGGTTCCCATAAAAACCTCGGTAACTTCCCCGCACTTCGGGCAGGCGAAGCCACTCATGTTCTCCACCACACCCAGAACAGGAACACCGGTCTTTACACAGAAGTCAACGCACTTCCGCACATCTGCGGCCGCCACCTTCTGCGGGGTTGTTACAATTATGGCGCCGGCGATGTTTTCCGCCAGTTGCACCACCGAAAGGGGCTCGTCACCTGTGCCCGGCGGGCAGTCCACCACCAGATAATCAAGCTCGCCCCAGGCAACCTGCTGCAGGAATCTGGTTATGATGGCCATCTTCATGGGTCCCCGCCAGATCAGCGCGTCCTGCGTGTTCTTGAGCATAAAGCCGACACTCATCACCTTCATGCCGGAGGTTTCAACCGGAATCAGAACCTCGTCGTGCATCTGAACCCCCGAGAGTCCGGCGCCAAGCATCATCGGAATGCTTGGTCCGTGAATGTCAACATCAAGAAGCCCAACCCGCCTGCCCTGCATGGCCAGGGATACCCCCAGGTTGACGGCGATGGTGCTTTTTCCCACTCCGCCTTTGCCGGAAAGAACAAGGACGGTATGCCTTACCTTCGAACAGCCATGGGGGCCCGCCCCCTGTGTTGCGATTTCGTTCCCGGTGTCTTCTCTCATGGAAACCATTCCTTTTTCGCCTCTTCTGCCATCCCTGTGAATCGATCAGAGAATCAATGAATATACGGGTTTTGCCGTGAATCGATGCGAAACATGTATGTTTGCCCGATGAGAAAGCATCGCAGCGAACTGCGGGAAACATTTCGCATATCCATCACCGAAGGTGTCTTTTCCCAGGTGTACGGAAGCCTGTCGGGTCCTGGCTCGGCTTTCCTCACAAGGTTGCTTGTGTTTCTGCAGGCGGGTCCGGTGCATTTCGCTCTTCTGTCAGCCATCGGCCAGGTTTCAATGCTCTTTCAACCTTTGGGAATCCTGGCGTGCCGGGGATGCGCCTCGAGGAAGCGGAGGGTCATCGCCTGGGCCGCCGCCGGCAGGTCGCTGACACCCCTTCTGGGCCTGGCACCCCTGCTGCTTCCGCGGAATCTGGCGCTTCCAGCGGTGCTGTTGCTGTTCTTCATCATAACGTCCATTCTGGCTGTCTCCACCAACATGTGGACGGGATGGATCGCCTGCATGGTTCCCAAGAGGGTCAGGGGAAGGTTCTTCGCCAGAAGGAACGCGGTTCTAATGACCTTCGGTCTGCTGGTAAGCTTCGCCTTCGGCGTGGCGCTGGATGCGGGTTCCCAATCTCCGACCGGTGTGGGGGCTCTGGTTGCAAGGGTCTTCGGCATGAGCCCAAGCGGCCTTCCATTGACATTTCTGCTTACCTTCGCCACCGCGGGGATGCTGGGAATGGCAGGTCTTCTGATTCTCAGGCGACAGCCGGAGAAGCAGCAGATTCCCTCGGGAGATACCCTGCGAAGCACCGTTATGGAGCCGATGAGGGATCCCAGTTTTCGCCGTCTCTGCCTCTTCGGAGGATGGTGGATGATGGCGGTCGGGGTTGGCGCTCCGTTCTGGCAGCCCTTCATGATTCAGGTACTTGGAATGGGGCTGGTGGAGATGCTTCTGTACGGAGCAGTAAGCACGTTGGGCGCTGTGGCCACCCTGAAGTACTGGGGAAGGCTCATTGACCGCTTCGGGAATCGCACAGCGATGAAACTGGCAATAGTGTTGGGCTCCATAGTCCCTCTATCCTGGCTGTTCATAACCAGGGAAACCCGCTGGCTTCTCCTCTTCGAAGCAGTTCTCTCCGGCAGCATGTGGGGGTGCGTGGGAGTTGTGACCGCGAATCTGGTGCTTTCAGTGGCTCCACGGGGGAAAGAGCAGGCTTACTCCGGGCTGTACAGCGCTGTCTGCGGCCTGGCAATGATTGCATCCATGCTGGGTTCCGGGGTTTTCATGCCGTCTCCGCTTCAACTCCCCGGAATCTCATTGCATCCGATGCAGGTGCTTTTCCTGGCAACCGCTGTAGCCCGGCTTTCAGCTGAGATACCCCTGGCATTCGTGCGTGAACCGGATTCTCTTCCGGTTTCCGCGGTTCTTCGCAGGCTTCTGCTCTGGAACAAGGTAAGGTTTCCCATGCCCAGGGTGTTCATCAGCCGGAAGCGTGGCCCTCAGGACTGAAATCCGACCGCCATTTCCCCAAGGGTTTTCTTCTCTCCGGGTATGGTCAGCAACCTGCGAAGCTTGCCCAGGGTTCCGGCAAGCCCGTGGTAGTGTCTGAATGTGTGGCCAGGGTTCTTCACCCTGGTTTTCGGCTGGAGCGGGTCGACCTCCCATGGGTGCATGTAGAAAATGTAGACCTCGTTTGCCTTCAGGTACCTGAACACCATGGCACTGAAAAACCGATAAGGAAAGAGCCGGAAGTAACCCCCTCCGGAGATGGGAAACCGCATGCCCAGAAAGCTGCCCATGGGCATGGGGTACTCAATGATTCCAGAACGATGCCTGAACGGCCCTCCCGGAGAAAGTGTGCCGGAAATCTTCCCGTAACGGTCATGGATCGCGAATGGATTCAGACTTGAATCGTACCGGTATCCCGCTTCCGCCAGCAGGTCGAGAAGCCCGTCTGATACTGAGAAGCAGGGTGCCCGATACCCGATGACCTCCGTGCCTGACAGATCCTCCAGAATTCTTTTCGAAACCGTCACATCCCGGCGGATTTCCTCTTCCTTCATGGAATAGTTGATGATGTGCCCATGACCGTGGGAAGCTATTTCGTGCCCGGCGCCGGCAATGGTCCTGACCAGCGCCGGTATTCTTTCAGCTATCCAGCCGAGAATGAAGAAAGTACCCTTCACATCACTCTCGGCAAGTACTTCAAGAACCCGGTTTACACTGGCCTCCACCCTGAGTTCACGGTCTTGCCAGGAACCGGGAGGATGGGCTTCCCGAAGGTTTTCAGACTGAAACCAGTCCTCCACGTCAACAGTGATGCAGAGTGTTCCGGTTTTCATACCAGCTTCTTTCCCGTGGCGAAAAACTTCTTCGTGGATTCCCGATCAGGAAAGGAGAAGTACGTGGCCTCGCTCACATCGCACTCCTTGGGGTCGTTGTAGTACCGGGAGAAATCCAGAAGAAAGTCCACCATCATCCTGGCCCCTTGCGTCTTGGTTTTCAGGATGGCGTGATCAAGGGTGCGGCATTCACCGATTGAAACCGAGCGCTGCATCAGAATGTCTCCGGAATCAAGCTTCTCTATCATCTTGTGAATGGTTATCCCGATTTCCTCGAAGCCGTCCCGCATCTGCCAGTATACAGGCATCATGCCCTGGTACTTGGGAAGCATGCTGCTGTGAATGTTCACGCATCCGTACCGGGGTGCGGAGAGCAGCTTGCCCCGGAAGATCCGTGATGCCGCGACGGAAATCGCCACATCCTGCTTCCTGGCGAAGCGGATGAATTCTCTGGAATGTATGTTTTCCACGTATTGAAATTCCGCCCCCAGAGTTTCCGCGAAGTGTTTTGTGGTTTTCCTGTTCAGCATGGAAACCGTGTATTTTCTGGCGATCCGCAGGGTGTCGAAAAAGCCGTAAAATCCGTAGATCCTTCTGAACAGGGCAGTTTTGGAGTCTCTTCCCAGTGGAACCAGGGAAACCAGTGCGTTCACCGATACTCCGTTTTCCCTGAGAGTCAGCCTGTGTTTGGTGAACTCCTCCCAGAAACTGGAGATGTAGATGGGATCCTCCTGGGTTATGAAAACCACTTTCAGCATTTTCCGGGGGGCTCCTTCCGTCTGGTTCGTCCGGGGAAGAATACCGAAGAAGGTGAAGCAGGGGCAACACCTCCGGTTCCTCGGAACATAAGGCCGCCTCCGGCGTATATTCCCCAGTCGCCAATCTCAGTTATTGCATCCGCAGAGGAACGGGAAGAGAGGTATTCGTTGAGGAAAACATCCGTATCGGCAATGATGGCAGCAGCATTGCTACTGTATCTTACGGGATGCAGCGCCACAACCCTCGCGGCTTTTCAGGGGCCGTCAAATTACGCCAAATCTCCGGTGTTCGACTCGAAACCAATGTGGCGTACAGCGGTCCTCCCGCCTTCTTCCACCCTTCCAAGCCTGACCCAGACCCAGGGACTGTACGACTACGCCGGTATGGCCCTGCTGCGCAGCGGTCGTTTCACCGTGGTGGACCGGTCTGCGGTTGATCAGATACTCAGAGAGCAGGAATTCTCCTATTCGGGGGTTGCCGACCAGGCCACCGCGGTTCAGCTGGGGCGTCTTCTGGGCGCCGAAGCGGTGATGATGATCAATGTCACAAGCGTCGCCCACGACAGTTTCTGGTCTGACAACCCTTCCCAGAGGGATGCGGAACTGCATGTAAAGATCATTTCCGTTGAAACCTCGGAAATTCTCTACACCGCAGTTGGCCAGGGCTCCGACTTCGACGGCGCCGAGGGCGCTCTGAGATCCGCCCTGGAAGTGGCCCTCATGGGCATCAACCGATAGGGGTTCCTGATGAACAAATGCTTTGCGTTTGCTGCTTCACTGCTTCTTGCCGTAGCTTGCGGAACCACGGTTGGCAGCGGTTCCGCCCTGGTTACCACATCCTCCCCCGCCCCCCGGACAGCATCCCCCATTACTGCCCTGGAAGAAATTCTTTTCTCAGGTCCTCCCCCCGCGACAAGCCTTGCGGGCAGTGTGACCGAATCCTTCAGCCATGGCCATGTTGACTGGTCGGGGAACTCCGTCAGAGCCACAGGCACCGGTGTGATGGATCCGAACAACCCCAACCGGGCCCAGGCCCGGCTGATGGCGGAAAGGGCTGCGGTAGTGGTTGCCCAGAGAAACCTGCTGGAAATCACCGAAGGCGTGAGGGTGGATTCGGAAACCCGGGTGGTGAACTTCATGACAGATTACGATGTGGTTCACACCAGAGTGCAGGGAATGGTGCGCAATGCCAGGCAGACCGGTCCCGCTACTATCGATGATGAAGCGGGAATCGTGGAAGTTGAACTGGAGATGGATATCTACAGCCCCCAGGGGCTTTCCGGCGCTCTCAGCGCCGCCCTGGCAGCCCCCCAGACAAGCCCGGAATCACTCACCCCGCAAGTGAGGGATTTTCTTCAGCAGTACTCGGGGCTGGTGATCGATGGCGGCGAATCGGGTCTGACACCGTCCATGTTTCCCAGAATCTTCGACGAGCATGGCAACCTTCTGCTGGACACCAGACAGTACGCCTCCTACATGGGGGCCGCCGGGGGCATCGGTATGCAGTTCATCTCCGACCTCGAGGGAATACTGGATGCCACCGGGCTCGCCTCCTCTCCTCTGGTGCTGCAGGCGGTACAGGCAGCCGGATCATTTGGCAGCGACATAATACTCTCCGGTGCCGAGGCAGGTGGCGGCAACATTTTGAAACAGGCCCTTCCCCATCTGCTCAACGCAGGGCGATTCCTGCTCCGGGTTATACTGTGAGAACCCCGGCAGTAACCCTGGCGGCGCTGTTCTGCGCGCTTCTCGCCGGCTGTGCCCAGCAGGTAGTCGTTCCCGGCCCATCCACTCCCCCACCGACGGTATCCGCCGCCGCGGGGGAGACCGAAGTTCTGGCGGAGGGTGTATCGGCGTTTTCCGGCGGATGGGACACCACCCGTGACCATGCCCTGAGCGATGCCCTGAGAAAGGCTGTCGAACAGGGAGTCGGGGTGTTCATCGACTCGGAAACCCGGGTTCAGAACTTTCAGCTTCTCTCCGACAGGATTTACAGCAGAGCCCGGGGCTATGTGTCGAGCTACAGAATCATTCACGAAGAGCAGTCATCAGACATGTACCGGGTGGTGGTCCGGGCGTTGGTTAACAGCGAAGGAATCGAAAACGATCTTGCTGCCATCGGTCTTTTGCTGTCGGAACAGGGCAGACCCCGGGTGATGGTTGTGGTTCGGGAAATGGAGAGTACCACCTCCCTTTCCGCGGCAAACGCAGGCGCACTGGGATCAATGTTCGAAACCCAGCTTCTTGAAGGCTTTCGACGAAAGGGCTTCCCTGTGGTCGACGCCGCGACCACGGCCAGGGTTCTGGAGCGGGACCAACTGCTTCTGATTCTTGAAGGGGACGAGCGCACCGCTGCGCTGGTTGGTCTTGAAGCCGGAGCGGAAATCATTGTCTCAGGTACCGCGCTGAGAAGCAGGGAATCCCGATCCATTGCCGGCTCTCCCCGGGAGATTCACATTTTTCAGGTTAACAGCCGAGCCATCAACACCCGTACAGCGGCGGTTCTGGCGGCTTCCGCCACCACCACCGAGGTCCCCTTCAGCGAAAGCCAGGCCCGTTCCCAGGCATCGGAAAAGACCGCGGACCAGCTGATCACTTCGATTCTCGACGGATGGGCAGCGGGGGAGAACATCACGGTGATAGTGGCGACAAATGCGGATTTTCAGAAGCTCAGTGAACTGAGATCCAGAATCCGAACAGGCATAAGAGGCGTAAGGGATGTTGTCACCCGGGATTTCACCGGTTCAAGGGCCACCCTGGAGGTAGTTTCGGAAACCTCCACCCGGGAGGTCATCGAAGGGCTGACGGAGCTGGGAGGTGGCTTCACCGTCACCGGCCTTGCCGGCAACCGCATGGAGATTCGTTTCACCGACTGACCCGCCCCACTGACCGCCCGAAGAACTGGGGTACCTAAAGTACTCCCGCAGTGAAGGATGTGAGCTGGCCCAGCCTGTGGGTGTAGCTTCCCATCTCGTTGTCGTACCAGCCGAACACCTTCACATGGGTCACGGGGATGCGGCAGGTGCGGGTGCTTTCTTCTGAAGCGCCTTCGTTCCGGCGTTCGCCGTCGGACTCGCCCGGAATCTCAACATCCACGAACCCTGTTCTGGTGTGGGTTTCCACAGACTCTATCACAACCGCCGCGTCCTCACCCCTTATGTCCGCCGAGACATTCTGCTCTTCACTGTATTTCACCAGCCCCGCCGCCTCTCCCTCAGCGGCCTGACGATAGATGCCGTTGATGGATTCCCGGTCGATGAGGGGGGCGCCGTCCGGTGTCATTCCGGACTGGAATGTAACATTCAGGATAATCAGGCTTACGGTGGATGTGGGAATCCGAACCGAATCGGCCATGAAACCGATTCTGGCCACTTCGGGCATCACCTGCTCCAGGGCTCTTGCAGCGCCTGTTGAGGTCAGGACTATGCTGGCTGTTCCGGAGCGGTTCTTGCGAAGATCTTTGGCCCCTGTTCCCGGAACGCTGTCCAGAACAGGCTGGCTCGGAGTAAGGGCGTGAATGGTGCTCATGCCAGCGGTGATCATCCGCCGGGTCAGGTCACGATCCAGCAGGGGGCGCATCATGTGAGCCAGGGCGGTGGTGGTGCATGAACCGGCGGACAGTACCACATGGCGTCCGGGCTCAAACCGGTAGTGATTGATGCCGTAAATCATCATGAGGCTGTCTTCAGGGTCCGGAATGTTCTTCAAACGGCTCTTGAAGGGAGCGCTCAGGATCACCACCCTCGCGCCGGCGGCAAGGTGGCCCCTCAAGGAGCCGCCAGGGGCATCGGGTTCGTCATGGGGGTCGACGAATCTGCCGGTGCAGTCCACCACCACCCCCACCCCGCTGTCACGCCACGGAATATCTCTGGGATTCCTGGCCTCCCGAAGCACCTGTACCTCCCGGCCGTTCACAAGAAGAAGCCCCTCTTTTTCGTTCAACACCCTGCAGTCCGGTTTTGCCTTGTGTCCGTGAAGCCAATGGTGTAGAAGACCGTAGGTGCTGTCCCGGGTTATGTAGTGAAGAAAGGACTCGACCGAGGTTCCAACCTCCCGGCCTGTGTTCACCACAAAACGCTGAAAATCATCGTTGCCGAGATGATGCCATAGCGTGAGTTTTCCGATTCTCCCCAGCCCGTTGATCCCGAGAGCGCGCTGCGTTCCCATTCCACAATCCTCCCAGCTTTAAATCATGGTTGCGTAATCGTTTCCAGTCTACCCAGAAAGATGCGTCCGGTTCGGCCGTCAATGCTTATCCATTCCCCGGTACCGAGTTCATTTCCGGAAATTCGGGCCATTCCCTGGTGCTCCAGGACTTCCAGCTGATTGCAGTCCACCACCGCGGTTTTCCCAAGCCGTTTGGCTGTGACCGCAGCGTGGGAGGTGGAGCCTCCCCGGGCGGTGAGAATGCCCTGAACCCTGGTTATCATGGCAATGTCTTCCGGAACAGTATCCGGGCGGAGAAGAACGATGTTCTCGTCCGGGCACTCTTCAAGCAGGGCATCGATCTGCTCCTGGTTCACAGCCACCCTTCCGGAGTAGGCACCGCCCGCCACCCCGATGCCCACCGCCACCGGCTCGAGTGAGCCTTCCAGCATGTGGCGGAAAACCTGAACATCGCTGGTGCTTTCAGCCACCATCACCCGCTTCTGCAGAATGAATAGATCATCCGCGGAGGGCGACTCAAAGGTGAACTCAATCTCCTGGGGGTCGTAATCCCGGGAGGCAAGATCATCAGCCACCGCCAGCAGCGCACCGTATACTTCCGGGTAGTTCTTTTCCAGAGACCCATCGATATGGGAGTATGTGGGATTGCTCTTTCTCTGGGCCTCGGAGATGGGCGAAGGAAACACCAGCCCTCCCACCAGATCCTCACCCTGGCTGCATACGGTGAAATCGCCGAAAAGCCTTACCTGCCGACTGTAGGGCTCCCTGGGGTTCCGGGTGAATGTAACTCCGGAGCCGGAGTGCCGGTCCCGGTTTCCGTACACCATCCGTTGAACTACCACCGCTGTTCCCCATTCTTCGGCAATTCCCACATAACTGCGATAGTAGCTGGCGTGGTGTGAATTCCACGAGTCAAGAACCCTCTGGACACAAGCGATAACCTGTTCGAACGGATCGTCGATGAACCTTACGCCCAGTTCCTCAGCCCTTCGTCGATACTTCAGCGCCATTTCCCTCATCTGCTCCGGGGTGAACTCCAGTTTCAGGGTAACCCCGAACCGGGCTTTAAACTCTTTCATGATGCCGTCAAAGACATCTCTTGCGACCCCGGAAGACATGGCCCATATCTGGATGAATCGCCGGTAGGAATCCCATACCGTCCAGCTCCGGTCTTCCCGTTGCGACAGCTTTTCCGCCAGCTCGTCGTTGAGGCCAACATTCACGAAGGTTGTCATCAACCCCGGCATGGAGAAGGCCGCTCCGGAACGGATGGCCAGCATCAGGGGACGCTCCGGGTTGCCCAGCTGAAGCCCGGTTCTTTCCTCGAGCCGTTCCACCGCCCGGCGAATTCTTGCCAGAGTGTCATTGTAAAGGGGCGCGTATGTCATGGCGGGCAGGGCGGCGAACAGTTCCGTTGTAATTATGAAGCAGTCCGGCACATTGTGGCCGTGCATGGCAATGTGTTTCAGCCCCAGACCCTTGTGGCCCAGAGTCATCTGGTCGTCGGTGTTGGGAAGCTTTTCCCCAAGGTGTGAGATCAGGCAGTCGGCATCGTAGTTCATCATCCGGGTAAGGGCCTCGGGGCTCAACTCTCCGGTGAGCTCGGAGATGAGACGATACCTGTCGCCCACATACCGGTCCAGGGTCTGAAGACCCAGGGCCGACACCAGAACCTCCCGAAGAACCATTTCCGATACCGCGTCGATGCACAGCCCTCTCAGCGCACACTGTCGGGGGTCGTGTTCCAGCACCGTGCGCAGAATCCGGTCGTGGCTCAAGATGGAGGCCCGCGACAGCTCGGTTACGCTCTGGGCAAGAAACTGGAAGATGTTCCGGTACTGGTTGAAAGTGATGTTATGCCATGCGAAACTGGCTTCCAGCATGCGAATATTCGATGATAGTGACCTGGGATTGACGCCGTCCAGGGCCAAGGCTCTCTCAAAGCGTTGAAGCTCTGCGGCAACCCTCTTCAATGAGGAACGGTTCATGAAAGGGGAATCGGGACCCGACGCAACATCCTCGAAAAGCGTTCCTACAAGCCCTTCGATACGAAATGAAAGCCCCAGGGCGTCAAACTTGGGTTCGGAGTAATCGCCGTACATGGACGGAATCCCAGCGGCGATATGGCGCTTGTGGTAGATGTTCTCCACACCCTCGGAATGGGCTGGGTCCAGAATAATCTCCTTCAGCCTTTCAAGAACCGTCAATGAGGCATCCAGCAGCGCATCCCTTCGGGGCTGATCAGGGTGTCTGGCCCAGGCGGCCAGGGTGCCGGTGAAATTCTCTCTGGTGACGGAATCAAGGGCCAGACAACCCCCGACCAGATCATCCAGAGAGTCGGCGGAAGGAGTGTACTTCCTCACAAGCAGTTGATTCAGCCTGACCATGAGGGCAACCCTGTTGCTGTTGAACCCCGGGTTTCCCGGTGCTTCTCCGGAGGATGTTTCAAACTCCTCCTGCTTCATGGACAGTACACGGACCGCAAGATCCTCAGAGGTCTCCCCCCTTCGCTTCAGGGCTGAGATAACGCCGTGGGGGCCCTCCGCCCACTGTCTTTCCATCCGGACATCCGCCAGTACATTCGGCGAAAGGAAGGGCTCGAGACAGGATGTATCCAGGGTTGTCCAGTAGAGAATCACCGCCCCGCAGAAGGCGACTATGCGGTTCGAGGCCTCAGCATGAACCTGCTTTCTGAGAAAGTGCATCAGTGAATCGTGCCTGTGGCAGAGTTCGTCGATCCGGGTGGAAACCGAGCGAAGCTCCCCTTCCGCCCCCACCTCGTTGAAATAGACGGGAAAAGTTCGGAGAAGCTGCTTGGCTACAAAGTAGATCGGGCTGATGTCCGCGTTGAGGAAACGGGTTATGTCCCGCTGAAACAGGTCTGTATCAGCAATGTAAACACCGCCCAGACGGAGTTGAACATTCAGGGCGGCTGCCAGTTTCTCGTACAGTGCAGGATTTGATTCGATGATGCGCATCCAGCATCGTATCTTGGGAAGGTGAAAAGGGTTGACCACGGTTTCCCAGTCGTCGGTGGCGCCCCGGATGTCAGGGTACTGGAAGTTCCAGTAGAGGATGTCTTCGATGAGGTGGTCGGCGGCCCTGGCGTTACCTGCGATGCCGATGGCGGTCCCGATGGACTCGTAACACTGAAACCTGGTGAAAAGAAAGGCAGCGGAACGGTTCCGGAAGAAGCGGGTAAGGCTGCTGAGAACCCTCTCCACATCGTATTTTCTAACTGGTTCCATCATGATCCGAACCACTCCCAGCAGATCCGACATTACTTCGTTCTGCCGGTTGCCCAGAGTGTCGTCCTTTAGAAAATACAGGCATACAAGGAACCTGTCCTCCAGGTTCTTTACCCGGAACACCCCGGCGATGCTCCGGTCAATCAACTGAGAAAATGTGGGGAACTCATCGGATAGCAGTTCAGCAGGATCGGCTTTGCCTGCGGCTTCAGCCAGTTTCTCCATCCGGCTTCCGGTCAGAAAAGAAAACCCTTCGACAACCTCCCCGGGGCGATTGAGTTCGGTGTCAGGCTGATGGCACCATTCCACGATTTTCAGCCTGTCCATTACAATCCCGTAGCCGGAGACCAGCACCATCCGGTAAAGCTCCAGGGCAGCTTCGGACAGGTAAGGGTCTGCCGCAGCCTTGTTGATCATCTCCCTGAGAAGAGAATCCCTCTCCAGAAGGGAAAGCGGCTCACGTCCCGCGGTGTCCGTCAGCGTACCCAGGAGAGCGAGTATGGCTTCCCGGTATTCATGGGAATGCCGGCTCGAGAGGCATGTTCCGACCCACATGAATAGCTGTCTCAGTAGCGAGGAGGTTTGCTCCCGGGTCAGCGGTTGCCGCAGAAGCTCCATAAGAAGCTCCGCAAGCAGGGCAAAGAGAAGCCCCCTGTTGGCTGAGCCCTCAAAATACATCCAGTTTCTAAGCAGTACGGTCTGAAAGCCCTCGATCACCGCTTCGATGTTCCGATACTCGTGAAAAAACTCCTGCAGGGTTTCCAGAAGCCGCATGCGAACGCCGTACAGGCCCTCTACCGCCTGAACCAGAGGCGCGTACCGATCAGGAATCTCAACCCTGCGGGTGGTGCCGTCGATGTTGGCCCTCAGGGCATCGGAATCAACCGGCATCTCCCTGGAAAGCATGACTCACCCCCACGGAAAGCGGGCAAGACGGAAAATCAGCCAGGCCGCAACCTTCCGAAACGCCTTTGAAGGGCGATGAAATCTCATGAATAATCATCGGATATGATAAGCCTTTCCAACAGTCGGGGCAAATCTTCGGCCAGGCGGGGTCAACCGTTTTGCGCGGTGACAGGCGGTTTGACATGAAGTGGAACCCGGTTGCATATTGATTTTTTGTTGAATGTTATAACCATAGTGGGGAGGGTGACTCATGTTAATTACTTGCGGTATGATGCTTATTGTTTCGGCAACCACCGCAACAGGGGCTTTCCTTGACGGCTGCCCTGTTTCCCCAGCTGATTCCGGAGTACTCTGCCTGGAGTACTCACGACAAGACGACATCAATATCGATGTGGTGGGCAACGCCAGTATGTCATCCACAGGAACGGGCATGGCAAAGGGCAATTCCTATCAGGTCGACATCGATGTGGTTCTTCTGGAAGCCGAGTTCTGGCTCAGCTTCACTTCCACCCAGACCCTCACCTACTATGTCTATGTCTGCCCCCAGGAGTTCGGCACCTACACCGAAGTCCACCGGCATTCGGAAACGGTTACCGGAAGCGGGGCGGCCTGGTACTCCAGCGGGTCTCTGTTCGTTCCGATGGAAGCGGGATATCATTACATCATCCTGATATCCTGGAATGGCAATACAACCTACTACTACGGCTCGGGAGACTCACAACCCACATCCTTCGGGTACCATACCCACGGCTACGCGCCCGGATATGATCCCATGCCCGAAAGCTTTCAAAGCCTCAGCAACGATCAGGCGATCTACTACCAGAGGCTTACCACCTCCCAGGGAACCCCTCTGTCAAGACACACCTGGGGAGCCGTCAAGAACCTGTTCGATTAACACCGGCCCCGGAGCCCTATGACTCGCTCACCACCCGGAAATGGTGGCCGTAGATGGCCATGGTAATCGCCCGGGGAAAAAGCCGTGGTCTGTGAAAAAGTGTCCAGACCCACATGCGCCAGTAGTGAAGGCGCTCCGGGCCCATAATGCCCAACCGGTAGATGGAGCGCCAGAACGCCATGAGATGGGCGCGGTCTTTTTCTACACCTACCTTTGGAGGCTTGTACTCACGAAGGAATGTTATGACCCGGTCGTAATACATCCCGGGTGAGTAGATTTGCCTGAGTACACTTTTATAGCCCTCCTTTAAGGCTTTAAGATCCATGACCGGGATAATGTTGGTTGAGCCGTCGGCATTGTCACCGGACATTTCGGTGTTCAGCCGCCCTTCCCTCTCCATACGCCTGTAGAGACGGGTACCATGAGGCGCCTGCAGAAGCCCCACCATGGCGGTCACGATGCCGCTGTTCTGGATGAAATCGATCTGTTGCTGGAAAATTGAAGATGTGTCACTGTCGAAGCCAAGTATGAAGCCGCCCTGCACCTCCAGTCCCGCCCTCTGGATTTTCCTGACGCTGTGGAGAAGGTTGCGGCCCCTGTTCTGGGCTTTGTCGCACTCAAGAAGGCCTTTCTCATCGGGGGTTTCAATTCCGACAAAAACCGTGTTGAACCCCGCCTCGACCATAAGGCGCATCAGTTGGTCGTCATCGGCAAGGTTGATGGACACCTCGGTGTTGAAGGGCATTCCCTTCTTGCCCCGGCGCCATCTTACAACAGCGGGAAGAACCTCTTCCCTGAGCTGCCTCCTGTTGCCGATGAAGTTGTCGTCCACGACGAACACCGCTCCCCGCCAGCCCAGGGTGTAAAGGGTGTCAAGCTCCGCTATGAACTGCGGTGCGGTTTTCGTTCGGGGGGTTTTGCCGAACATGCTGGTGATGTTGCAGAACTCGCAGGCGAAGGGGCAGCCCCGTGAGAACTGAATGTTCATGGTGGCGTACTGCTTCATGTCCGCAAGCTCCCACATGGGAGTCGGCGTGTTTCGAATGTCCGGATGCTCTGTGGAAGTGTACAGGGGCTTAGGCTCTCCGCGATTCAGGTCCGCCAGGAACAGAGGCAGAGTAACCTCCGCTTCGTTCAGTACGAAATGATCGACCCCGGGGAATGATTTGTGCTCTCCGGTGAACAGCGGACCGCCGGCTACCACCTTCAGCCCCGCGGTCACACAGCGGCGGATAACCCGGTGGGCATCGTCACGCTGGATGACCATGGCGCTGACATAGGCATGATCGGCCCACAGCAGGTCGTCTTCGCTGAGGTGGGTGACATTCAGGTCAACCAGGCGCTTGCCCCAGTCCGAAGGAAGCATTGCAGCCACAGTCAGAAGCCCCAGCGGAGGTGTTCCCGTCTTCTTCCCTATGAATTTCAGCGCGTGCTTTAGGCCCCAGAAGGTGTCGGTAAACTCGGGGTAAATCAGCAATACATTCACATCGTCATCCTTGTATTTTTATATCTATCGCTTTTATTTAGCATAACATATTTGACGTTCCGTGTCAATGCGTGAAAACCGCCATTGTATCAATGGATAAGCGGCGCGAGAAGAAGAACGCCACTGAACCGTGAGTTACGGCCCGTGTTCCGCAGGGCCTGTCATGGGAATGGTCCACCCCTTGAGATTCCGAGGATCATCGTTCCACTGATGGAGATGGTGTCCATCGCGGGAGGATCGGGAAAACCCGTTTCGGCAAGAAGAAGCCTCAAGGCATTGTCGGGGGGCGTTGTTCCCACGAGCCCGCTGAAATGCCGGTCGAGGTGAACGGGCCGTCCGGCCTTTGAGAGACGATTGACAACTCCGACAGACACCGGCCAAAGCTCCCTCGGCAGCGGTTCGAGATACCATTCCCGCCCCGGGTTACCGGCAAGAAAGGCATCAAGGTCTTCGGATAGCTTCTCAACCCTCTGGTCTGAGTATGCCAGCGGATCGTAAACGCCGCTGCCGAAAATCCCAAGGGTTTTCACCAGAATGAATCCCGGTGGCAGAATGAGAAGGGTGATAATGAGGCGGAGCGCACCGGAGCCCTTCAATGTTCCGCCCCGTAAAGACGCCACCGCCAGGACTATCACGATCCATGAATGGGGCGAAGTAACCGAATACCATGAGAACAGGTAATCCTGAAGGTCGCCCCTTACCTGGAGAACACCGAAGAACATCGCTGCGTGCCCAACAAGAAGCAGAACCGACAGGGATCTCATGAACCGTCCCCTCGTCTTTCCGCCGGGAAGGAACAGGCAACCCGCAAGGGCGACGATTCTCAGCAGGGCAAACATGAAAACCACTTCCAGGAGAATGCCCCTGGCCCGCAGAAGCCTTGGAAAAAGCAGCATGGTCTCGGTGGCCATAACGGCGCCGGACCACTCCCTCGCCGCGACCCTGAGCGGAACCCGGGCGGCGGTATCACCGAGGAATCCGACTATCCTGGTCAGATTACCCTCACCTGCACCGAACTCCTGGACCAGGGAAGGGAGCCACACCGCAAAACCGAGAACCGCGGTCAGCATCAGCGGTCTTGATCGGAACCACCGGGGGGATTCGCTTCCTGTGCCGTTCAGTCGCCGGATGACCAGAGCCGCCAACGCGAGTGCAAGGACAACCGGGACCCCCCCCAAATGGGTCTGGGCAACAAGGGACCCTGTGAGGACCGCAACGGGCATCCACCTGTCGTCCCCGGCTCCGACTGCGGCGCATGCCAGAGAATAAAGAAGGAATGGGAATATAATGACGAAAGGGTTCCAATCCCTCAACCAGACGGTCCAGGGGGTCATAACAAGGTACACCGAGAGAAGAAGGCAGCACAGAATCGTTACGGATCCCCGGCAGAACCTGCCCAGAACGAGAACGGACCCGGCCAGGGAAGCGGCTATGAGAAGCGGGACAGTGATGTAGGAAGAGGATGAGGAACAGCCGGACAGGTAGTACGCCGGAAGCCGGAGAAGAAGGTAGGCCGGCCCGGGGTGGTTGAACCCGAACCGGGAGTAGGGTCCCAGAACAGCCCGCCCCTCCCGGATATTGCGGGTGGAGATATCCTGCATCGCCAGGTCTCCCTCCACTGCAAGGTCGGGAACACCGGAAACCATCACCCTTGCGCAAACCAGCAGCAGAGGCGCAAGCAGCAGCCCGGGGGCAATCCAGGAAAGCAGTTTTGCGGAGTAAGATCCTGCGGGTATCATGGTGCTTGAATATTCAGTCAACCCGCATGAGTCAAGGTTCATTGCGGTGATGGGCAGGCGAACCAGGGAGGCGGTTAGCGGCTCAGCGGATTCTCCTGTTCACGGGAACCTGTTTCCAGGCTTCTCCGCCACAAGAGTCAAATAGTCTCTTCCCTTCTCATAGGGTTTCGCGCCAAGGTCGCCATGGGGCACAACCGGGGAGAATCCGTGAACAGACAACAGCTCCATGTATTCTTCAGTGCTGTACAACCGCATTCCGTAGGAGTACTCCCTGCGGTCGGTACCTTTGATTACGATCCAGCGTGTGGTGTTCCAGGTCCAATCCCGGCTGGCTGTCGCTTCTTCCAATCTGATGGTTCCGTCCGCTTCCTCAAACCAGTATCTGGACTGTCCGGACGGTCTGCCGGTCCTGATGAGTTCACGGGGAGTGCCCTGAAGAAGAAGCCTGCCGCCATGCCGCAGGGATTGAAAGCAATTGCTGATGACCTTCGCGTCATCTTCCGGATCTTCAAAGTACCCGAAGGAATTGTACATCATAATGATATGATCGAAGCTCTCGCGTTCCACGAACTCCCGCATATCAGCACACAGGAACCGGGTTTTGGTGTCCGCCCCTTCAGCCTTTCCCAAGGCTTCAGCGATGAACCTGGAATTCAGGTCAACACCGGTCACTTTGTATCCGAGCCGGGCAAGCGGCAGTGAATGTCTGCCAAACCCGCACGCCAGATCAAGAATCGAATCACCCGGTTTCATCTGGAGAAGAGTTGAGATATGCCCGGCGGCGGTCTCGGACATCTCGACTCGTTTCTCGGGCCAGATGAATGAGCGATTGGCTTCCCAGTACTCATGATCGGAAAACCAGTCTTTGGAAGGTTTCTCCAATCAACACTCCTTTCACAAATCGAGTCGGGCGAGGTTCGCGGGTTGCCGGGGTGCCTCTACCCTTTAGTTCGGTGCTTCGTCGATCGCGGAGTGCTTGTCTCGAATCGCATCGGCCAGTTTGTCAAGGGCCGAAAATGTGTCATTGCGCGGAAGTCCCTTGCACAGAACGGTGCCCAGGATGTCTACCTTGAGATTCGGTATAAGACCGGAGATCTGCTCCACGGCTTTGGTCCCCCACCCGTAGGAACCGATGACTGCCGCGTACTTAAGTTTGGGACGGAGCGCGTTGGCCAGATGCGTTGCTGAGAACACACTTGGATGAGGCCCGACATGAACCGTAGGCGTGCCGATAACGATGGTCGCCGCATCCACCAGCGCCATCGCAAGTTTCCCGATGTCGGTGGTTGAAAGCTCAAACTCCTGGACCTTGACTCCTCGCTCAGAAAGGGCGGTGACGAGGTAGGTTACCATCATTTCAGTGCTTCCGTGCATCGAGATGTAAGGAAGAACAACAAGGTTCGATACCCGGTCGGAAACCCAGTCCTCGTAGGCTGACAGTATGCATTCCGGGTTGTCATAGATCGGTCCGTGACTCGGCGCGATGAGGTCAAAGGCGCATGCGCGAACCTTCGAGATGTTGGTCTGTATCGTCTTGCGGAAAGGCATCATGATTTCGGCGTAGTACCGCTTGGCCGCTTCGCAAATGTATGGTTCGCTGCCGGCGTACAGATCGGTTGTGGCCAGGTGGGAGCCGAAAAAGTCGCACGAAAACAGTATCCTGTCTTCGGGAAGGTGTGTGACCATGGTCTCCGGCCAATGGACCCACGGTGTGTGGATGAAGCGCAGAGTCTTGTCGCCAAGTGAAAGCGTCTCGCCGTCCTCGACTGTCCTGATTCTCTCCGGCTGTACGTCCAGATGATCCACGAGCATCTGCCTGGCCTTCATCGTGCAAACCAGCAGGGCATCGGGGTACTTGCTCATGACGGCAGGTATGGTGCCGGAATGATCCTGCTCCGCGTGGTGTGATACCAGATAGTCAATCCGTTCCACTCCAGCCAGTTGATGCATGAGAACGCCGGACATGGCTGGATCCACCGTATCGAGCAGAGCGGTCTTTGCCGATCCCTGGACGAGGTATGCGTTGTAACTCGTTCCATCCGGCAGTGGAATAAGTGAGTCAAAAAGACGGCGATTCCAGTCAACCGCACCCATCCAGTGGATGCCCTCACGGATCTGCCTCGGCTTCATCGCGTTCTCCTTTCGATGTTTGCACCGGCGCTGAAAATCAACACACTGTTAACATAGTCTCAGTTCTGTCAGCAGTGCTGCAGGGAGAGTCTGCCCAGGAAACGTCACACATCGAGTAGTATTCTGCGCGGAAGGCTGTTTGAAGGAAACCCGGAGAATAGGCCACTGAGATACGAACTTCTGCATGGCCCGTCTCCCTTGCCCCGCGGCTGAGCGGGCGGGATAATACCTTTAACAGTAACCCTCGAGGAAGAATTGAAAACCGGAAGGTATCATGGAAGCTCACCAGGGATTCCAGACGGTGGATGGGCACGTGGACGCAGGCGAGATAAGGATCTATGCCCTGTCCACATGCGGTTTCTGCAGGCGCGCAATCGCCTTTTTGAAGGAAAAGGGAGTGAGGTTCAGCTACATGCATGTGGATGAACTGCCCCCGGACGAGAAACAGAGCGTGAAGGACATGATCAGAGAAAGATACGGAAAGCCGCTTCAATATCCCTTCCTGGTTCACAACGGCACCATCACCCTCACCGGTTTCGACCGTACACAGTGGAGCCGAATGCTGGGGCTCTCATGAGCCGGGAAACGGTACCTGAGGCCAGGCGTTTCGCAGAAATGGTCGCGTCCAGGCAGGGCTGGAGGCTGAACCCCGACACCGAATTCATTGAATTTCTATTTGAAGGCCTTGCAAAGAACAGTCGCCGATACGGCTACTACTCATGCCCCTGCCGTGATGCCCATGGTGAGAGAGCCCGTGACTCCGACATAATCTGCCCCTGCGCCTACTGCAGGCCGGACCAGGAAGAATACGGCCACTGCTACTGCGGCCTGTTCCTCACCGAAAAGTTCGCCCAGGGCGGCGGCCAACCGGTCTCCATTCCCGAAAGAAGGCCCGGGGAATAGCCTGCAGGATTAACCTCGCTGAAGAAATCACCGCAATTCCCTGGTGCACAGCCAGAAACGCCGCCCTACCGCCCCGCAAAAAAGAGCCAGACCATGTAGACGGCCAGACTGACAACCCCCGCGATCAATCCCAAGACCAGGATCGCCCTGGCCAGGTTCTTCCGGGCGGGACATGTCCGGGACCCGAACGACCAGACCAGAAGCAGCACCAGGTTCACCACCGGGATCGCGCACAGCAGCAGGAAGAGGAAGTACTGGCCCACCGTCAGGGCCTTTCCCTCCGGGGTCGGCACCGCTGGCGGCGGAGCGGGGGAAGCCGGTTCGACACGGGCTTTCGGGACTTCCGCCGGCACAGGGACATCCGGGGGATCCGGGGGAGGAGGTGCAGGAGGTGGTGGGGAATCCTTCTGAGGAAAGAGCCCTTCAACACCCTTTCCCGGAACCCATCCGGAAGTGGCTTCGGACCAGACCCGGTCTTCCGGCTGGATATCTCCGGCAAGCGCCTGTTCCTGAAGCTGCTCCCGGGTGAAGGGTCCCCTGCGCTGCTGTTCCTTGTAGACATACCAATCGTCGGCCATCCGGTACTCCCTTCGTCGCCCGCCGGTAAACAGAATTCCTGTTTTCAATATGCGCCCCGGCACCGGGGGAGTTCGCCCTGACCGAAGCCCCGGTTTTCTCTTGTCCCACCTCTTTACCATCTCCCGCAGCGACGCCGGGTGCCAATGCTTGACCGTAAGCGACGGGGAAAGCATCATCCTTCGATGAAGCACATGGATAGGGGGTAGGATGTCCATTCTCGAGATTGTCCTGGTGATGGCCATGGTGATGACCACAGGTCCAGGAGGGGAACAGGCCACGGAAGAAAATACTCCGGCGTTCGTTGCAGCAGACGCGGAACCCATCCATTTCAACGGCCTGGAATGGCGTGTCGGTCCGGACCGGGACCTGCGCTGGGACGAGGCCCGGAGCTGGGCCGACAGCCTTGGGAAAGGTTGGCGACTGCCTTCCATCGAGGAACTGGAAGGGCTGTACGAAGCCGGAGTGTCCGTGGAGGCCTGGGGTCCGTTCCAATGCGGCGGCGAATGGGTTTGGGCCGACTTTCCGGGAGCATGGAGTTTCCTGCACGGAGACGGTGTCGGCTACCCCACAGGAATGGAACCTTCCACAGATCATCGGACCTTCGCGGTTCGCACAGCTGGAGGGCACGATTAGTGACTGCCGGGGATGGCCCATTCATCCTGTGACGGTCACGGTCTCCGGTGAACACACACACGCGGTATCACCATCCGCGTTCGCCCGCAATTCAAACCAGGCATTGACCCACTAAAAAAGATAACCTATCGTTTTCCCGGTTTGTTTATCGGAAGCGGCCTGCGGGGTATTCGGCTTCACAATGCACCCGCTGGCTGGTGTTGATTTGCGTTTGGCTCATCCTTGGAACAGGGAACTCAAGTCGCCGAAAAATGCTGTGTTCGGTTAGCTGTAGGAGGATCATGACATTTGCGCTCCGCAGGGATTCAAGGCTTCCCCTTTTCCTCCCGCTCCTTCTGCTTGTTCCCGGCTCTGCCTTCTGTGCCCCTCTCGTTTCCCATGAAAGGCTGATTCCCCTTGTGGTGCTGCCCGGGACTGTCTGTCTTCTCCTGAGCTTCCTTACGGGAAAGGTGGGCACATGGCTCCGTCTTGCCTTCAAGCTGTACGCGGGGTGGCTGATGGCTTCCCTGGCGGTGGAAAGGGTTCTGACCCTGGTTTTCGGATACCCCTTTCACGGTTTCGGCCCCTTGTTCTTCGCTTCCCTTCCCGCAACAGCGCTGATCATCTACCTGCTTGCAAGACGCATCGCCTCGGAGCCCGGAACCCCCCCAACTGGGGAGACATGCTGGTTTCTTGCATCTCTCTCTTCGGCGGCCCTGGTGGTTCTATTGCTGGGGTTCATGGTGGTTTACGCGATTCCCGTGGCCGGATGGATAATGGGAGAGGGAGAGAGGGCAGCCGCGAGGGAGTACGGTCGGGGAGTCTCCCGCGCCAGTGTGGGTGTCTGCTACGGTGTCATGGCTCCCCTGGCGATGCTGGTGGCATCGATCGCTGCTTTCACTAACCGAGTTGCCCTCCGGGACCGGCAGGCGAACAAGCTTGCCCATCCCTCAAGGTTATCTCCCGTGACGGCAATAGCCATAATACTGCTTGTCTTCTTCCTGGTGGAACTCCAGGAATGCGCGGGTCATTAAACCGTGCTTCTCTGTGCGCCGTGGGGCGCATCATTTCCAGCGGGTGCGAATCCCGCCTGACAACTGTCGCTCCTGCCATTCCGGGGCAAACTTTCCAGCCCCTGTTCTTCAGTCAGTCGTCTTTTCCATGAGATAAGCACAGTCAATGCAAGATCCCTGCATTCGTCACAACGGCAGAAGGGTGATTCTCATCAGTCAATCTCCAGACGAATCTGATTCAAATCCGAAAATGGGAATCGAATCAACCTACCTGCCCGGCAGTTCCGTCCCGTGACTCATGATCTCGATATAGCCCGCGTAACTGCAAAGCCGGTTGCGTTTCCGGGCGGTCAGCTCCTTGACGTTGCCGAGCTGCTCCAGATGACCAAGCACCTTGTTGACCGTGGCCGGGGTTAAGCCGGTCTTTTCCACCAGCGAGCCCGAGGTGGCGATGGGATGCTCCATTAGTGCCCGGTGGACCTGCAGGGTGGATGCAGCCGCCCGGCCGAGTGCCACCTATCCAGTTCTGGCTGCGCCGAAACTCCCCCGGAGTCTGATTGCTGCCACGACCCTTGGTCAGCAGCACGCCATGAACCTCGCGGAACAGCCGCAGCGACAGCGGCAGCCCTTCCTCCAAAAGGCGCAGACCGTGGTCGAGGGCCGCAGCATAGTTGCTGACCTCCCGTACGTCATCCAGTGGCACGCCGGGTGCCTGATCCAGCTCGAACAGCAGCAGGTCGTACAGCGACGATTGAGTCCCCTCGATCATGGAGGAGAGTACCGCTTCCTTGCGGACGTACATGTAGAGGAACAGCGAGGTGTCCGGCAGCAGGGTCGAAACGCTGTCAAGACGTCCAAGCGCCAGTAATGCCTGGTCGACTCGCTGCGCAGCTCCGGCGTCCAGTCGATGGGTGGACGTGGCGGCAGCGGCGCGGGCACGAATGCCTGGGCCTTCTCACCCTCCATCGATATGGTCACATATCTGCCTTGGAGTTCCCGCTTCATCCCGCCTGCCTCGAACCTGAAACAGGATTTTACCTTTATTTTACCTTCAGTAGATATCCTATAGTATGGAATCGGGAAGCAAATAACACGCGTGTTTCCTGAACGAACACTTCGATTCCCTCAGACAAGAGTTCGACGCTGAGACGCATGTGATAAGCGAACAAGAGTGTTTGAGAATGGATTGCTCTCGGTTGCTCTTCCTCGGCTGTTGATGAGGACTGGTGGAGGCGGCGGGATTCGAACCCGCGTCCGCATACGGGGGTTGAGCAGGCGACTACATGCTTAGTCCGTACTCATTCTTGGCCGGAGGTGGGCAACGGACGGCGCTCTCCGGACATGCCCTCCATTGATCTCGTTTCTTCACCCCGGAAGGCGGGGGGATGGAAACCAGCCTTCATTGCGTCGCCCTGTACCACCCCGAAGGCGGGGGTGGAGAGGACGGCCACCCTTACAAGAGGGTGACGGATTGTCGCTTACGCGGCAGTTATTCTGTTCCGCCTTTTTAACGAGGCCGGCGGAACCTCGGCATGCTCCCGCAAAACCGCATCCGTACCCGTCGAGACCTGTCGCCCCCACGAATACACCTTAACATACTTCTTCCCGGGCAGTTTTTCAACCCGCTGGGCAAAGACCGGCGGGTTTCGCCCGGTCAGACAGACTTCTCGAACATGTCGTACCAGCTCGCTCCGCTTACCTTCTCCTCGGTGAACTCGCCGGTTGGGCTGACCTGTACCATGATAAAGCGGGGCTTTGCCTTGCGCTTCAGGAAAGCTGAGATGCCTGAGACTCCCGGTTCGGCCTGATTGGGTTCGTACTGGGCTCCACCGGCATCCCAGATGGAGCGGTAGTAAACCTGGTAAGTCTCTTCATCAGAGGGTTCGCCGGTGTCCACGACAGGGTGTCTTTCCTGGATCATGGCCAGGAAGCCGGGCCAGCGTTGATCGCTTCTTACCCTGTCGGAGTACTCGAAGACCTTTTTGTAGTGCTCGGAATAGAGCTTGTTCCTGTCTTCCACATACCTGCCTGCCCTTCTCCATCTAATCACAATGTACGCGAGTATGACAAGAACACTTACAGCAACGACCAAAGGTCGATTGGACAGCAACCCCTCGAAAAAGCCATTCATTCACGCCCTCCATGGTTTACAGCCGTGCGAGGCTTGTTCCTCGCTTCGGAATGCTGGTTTATATGGTTCGGGGCCTTTCCTGTCAAAACGGATAACCGGGTATCGCGCTTCTGCCGAGCCCGCTCCAGTGTGATCAAGGGGGGTTGATTTTCGATTGTGTTTCCAGTATATGTTGCCGTCATTCCGAATTGAAAACAAGGAGACTGCAATGTCCTGGAAATGCGATATATGCGGAAAGAAGCCTTCGGTGGGCTACAGGGTCAGCCATTCCACCAAGCATACCAAGCATGTTTGGAAGCCCAACCTTCAGCCGGCCAGGGCTCTGGTCGCCGGAGTGGTCAGGCGCATAAAGGTCTGCACCACTTGCATCAAGAGCGGCAGGGTTCAGCGCGCCTGAGCATACCACTGGAGGGCGCCAGGTCCTCCGGCTTCACAGCGTACCCGAAAATGCGGGAGCTGTTTCCATCTGCGTCTGAGATTCTCTGAAATCCTGTGGCCGGGGTGTTCATGTTCTCCGGTGTGGTTCCTTGTTTCAATGGTCTGTCAGGAACACGGTGTTCTGCAGGATTGATTCGTCGGGTTCATACCGCACCGCCTGCGGAGTGGAAGCGCTACTTTCTGTCTTCGTTAAGGGCGGCGGCGGCCTGGTATTCCCGGGAAAGCCTGGTGTAGCCGAATCCCATGTTGAGGAAGTCCCATCCGAACGGGCTTCCCACTTCCAGAGGTTCGAACACCCAGTTCATGTCTATGCCGGCGGCTTCAAACGCGGTGTTCCAGCCAACTCCCGTGAGCCTTGTTTCCAGGGCAACGGCGGTTCTTCTGTCCCCCCTGGCCAGCAGCGCGCTGATGTGCGCATCCCGGGGCGACATTCCATGAACTTCCGTGATTCCAAGCCCTTTCATGTCTTCGGTGAAGCGGTCTATCATTACCCGAAGGCCGTTCGGGTTTACCATGGAAGCCCACTGAAAGGCGGTCCAGGGCCTGGGAACGAAGGGATCGATCCGGACAACCACCGGAAGGCTGGCTGAGTTGAGAATCAGTTCCACAAAACTGCGGTTATCGCTACGGTCCGAGTCTGTTTCAAAAGGAAATCCAACCTGAAAGTTGATCTGTATTCTTTTCGCCCTGGGGTCATGGTTCTTCACGATGTCAAGGTAATCCTTGTTCGTGCGGCTCTTGCCGAGAACCCTTCGAAGGGAATCCGAGCCGGTTTCCGGGGCAATCAGGAGGGTTTCCACATCATAGGTGGAGGGTATCTCCTCGACCATTTCCGGAGTGTCACGCCGGTGCGAACTGACATGGGCTGTGAGACCGCACTGCCCGGCGAAGTCAGTGATTTCCCCAAGCTGAATATGCCCGGTGGGTGTGCAGGCGGTGAAAACAACCCTCTCACCCTCGGGAATCCGGCGGATTGTTTCCTCGAGTTCCTCAAGATGCTGCTCGCGATATGGCAGGAACAGATAGCCCGGCATGCAGAAGCGGCAGTTGAAGGGGCAGCCCCGGGCAATCTCCACGATCCAGGTGTCGGGAATGACCGACCTGGCAGAGATGGTTCCGGTGAGGGCTCCCACGCTTTCGGTGCTGGCCCACTGGCGCATGATGCCGAATCTGGGGGAAACTCCGTGAACCCCGGGAACCAGCAGTCCCGGCAGTTCTGCCACCTGTCTCAGTATGCTTTCCTTCATCGAAGGGGATCTTCCCATGCTTTTCACAGTATCCAGAACCGGGCCCAGAATCGGTTCGCTTTCGCCGATGAGAAAGGCGTCAAAGAATGGCATCAGGGGGATGGGATTCGAGGTTACGCCGAGGCCGAAAGCAATCACAAGAGGCCATCGATCACGCCTTTGAGCGGATCTGAGGGGAACTCCAGACAACTCCATCATCTCCAGGGCGGGAACGAAATCGTTTTCACCGGGAAGAATGAATATCAGCAGATCGGTTTGAGAGATGGGCTCGCCATCGTCAAGTGTAACCGCCGGTCTGGAAGTGCGCTTTCGCCAGTTGAATTCGTCTCGTTCAGGAAGGAAGGCCCTGGAACACACGGTGTCGGACCATGTGGACAACTGCCTGTGAATTCTGTGGAATGAAAGGTGTGCCATGGCCTGGCTGTAAAGCCTGGGAAAGGCGATAACTGTTCTAAACATGCCTCCGGCATTTCCCGGAGTCAGGCTCTTTTCAGCGGAGAGAAACTTGCTTCTACGCTCTTCATACCGGTCACCGGCTGATTTTCTGCTCATCCAGTGGCTTCCTCTTCTCTAGAATGCGCCAGGAGAAAGGGGAATATACTTACGCACCGTTGGCGTATCAAAACAAGCCCATTTTATTTGCCTTAATCGAAGTCTCTCTGTAAAAAGTACGGCAAGGACGAATCCCTTGTATTCACATTTCCCGAGCCGTGGGCGACCACCGGAACAGGGATGTGCTCCGTCCCCCTTCTTACGCCCTCAAAGGGACCCCGGGCCACTTTGGCAGGAAGATCGATTTCCACGGGGTCGCTTTCAAACCTGTCCCCGAAGCCGGTGGCGATCACAGTCACCTTGATTTCAGCGTCAACATCATCACCGTAGCTGTGGCCGATGAACACCTGGGCGGTTCTGCCCACGACATCTGAAATGGTCTTCTGGGCCAGCATCGCCTCCCGGAACTTCACATTCCGGCCGGAATGGACATTGATAAGCACCGCCCGGGCGCCTTCGATGGAAATGCTGTCCAGCAGGGGATTGGATATGGCCTGACGGGCTGCCTCTTCAGCCCTGTTCGGGCCCGTGGCTACCCCGGTTCCCATCATTGCTCCACCCCCGCTGGTGATCACCCGTCGAACATCCTCGAAGTCCAGGTTGATGGCGCCTGGAACGGAAATGATCCGGTTGATTCCCTCCACCGCGTTGGCGAGAACATCATTTGCCATTGCCAGGGCGTCCTCGAGTGTGGCTTCCTCGTCCACCACCGACATGAGCCTGTCATTGGGTATGATGATGAGGCTGTCCAGAACCTTCCTGAGATTCTGTATTCCCTCCTCCGCCCTCTGCTGCTTCAGAACCCCTTCATGTTCAAAGGGTCTGGAGACCACTCCCACAGTTATCGCTCCCTGTTCCCGGGCCACCTGGGCGATGACCGGCGCCGCGCCGGTGCCGGTCCCGCCGCCCATGCCCGCGGCGATGAAGACCATGTCGCAACCGGCGAGCATGTCCTCAATATCTGTAAGGTTCTCCTCCGCCGCCTGTCTCCCGAGCTCGTGGTTCCCGCCGGTGCCCCTTCCCCGGGTAACCCTGGTGCCTATGATCATCTTCTCATCGTACAGGCTGTTCTCAAAGTCCTGTATGTCGGTGTTGATGGCGATGTACTGAACTCCCCGTATCTTTCTCTGAATCATCCTGGTGATGGCGTTGCAGCCGCACCCTCCTACCCCCACCACCTTCAGGCTGATTTTCCCTCCGGAGTCCTCCCCCAGCTCCATCAGATCGTATACAGCCGGCATGTCAACCTCCCTCTGCTACTTCAGCGTGTCTATGAACTGCTTCATTCTCTGGAACATTCCTTTTCTCGCCCCGGGGGAGATTCTTCTCCCGTGCTTGTTACCCCTCGCGCAACCGTGTATGGCAAGGCCCGCCGCTACCGCGAACTCCGGGCTTCTCAGAATCTCGGAGGGTGTGTTTTCCACTCTCGGCGCGCCGGTTTCGACGGAAAGGCCGGTCACCGCCGATGCGGTTTCCAGAAGACCCCTGGTGCGGGAGCCTCCCCCGGTGAAAACCAGACCGCCTGAAAGATCCGAAGGCTCCAGGCCACTTCGCTTGATCTCCTGAGATATGGCTTCGCATATGGCTTCAGTTCTCTGGGACACCACCTGGGTCACCAGGGGATGGGATATCTGAAGCGTTCCCCGGTCACCGAGCCTCGGTACATTGATGATCATGTTGGGCTGGCTCAACCGCTCACTTGCGGCGGCCTTCTCAACCTTCAGCCTTTCTGCCTGAGCCCAGGAAAGCCTCAGCCGCTGCAGATCCCTGGTAATGTGGTCTGAAGCCATGGGAACCGCCGCGAGGTGCAGAGGCCCTCCGCCCCTGTACAGAACAAGGTTGGTAATGGAATGGCCCATGTCCGCCAGAATTACCCCGAAGTCGGTCTCGTCCGGGCTCAGCACCGCGGTTCCCGCTGCGAGGGCGGAGGGAATCAGGGCGTCTACTCTCCTGCCGGTGTGCTCAACCAGAGCCACAAGGTTTTCCACTGGAACCCGGTCGGAAAACACCGTGAACACCCTGGCCGTTATGGATGAAGCCTGAAGCCCAACCGGTGGCTTGCGCAGCCCCGAGAACCTGTCAAAGGCGAAATCTCTTGTAATGCTGTCCAGCGCCATGCAGCCCGGGGGCAGATCGATGCTTCCCGCGGCTTCTATGGCATGCGCCACATCCCTGTCCGAGATGATGCCGGGTTCATCCAGGGTTCCGGTGCCTATGGTCCCGGTTCCCATAAG
>Ga0334882_1001082_pt1 | contig 35001 bp, 29 predicted proteins | sample GraSluR1_MG_5_FD_207226 | JGI IMG/M metagenome (GOLD analysis project Ga0334882, IMG submission 207226) | Sludge microbial communities from methane-producing bioreactor in Wageningen University, Netherlands - Granular Sludge_15_04-R1 | ecosystem: Engineered > Bioreactor > Anaerobic >... | reverse complement strand
AGCCAGCCTGGATGTGTTGCGCCAAGATAAGGAACTGATGATCTTCCCCATCATTTCGGCGTTGGCAATGGTGGTGGTTAGCGCCGTGTTTCTGGTGCCAAGTCTGTTGAGTAATCTGGTTGACAACTTACTGGGGGCAGACGCACCTGTTTTGGGGTATGTGGTTTTGTTTCTGTTCTACATCGTTCAGTATACGGTGGTGTATTTCTTTAACACAGCCCTGATTGGAGCAGCCTTGATTCGTCTGCGCGGCGGAGATCCGACTGTCAGAGATGGTTTCAAAGTCGCCATGTCACGCCTGTGGCCGATTGTGGGCTGGGCGTTGGTGTCTGCTACCGTTGGTTTGTTGTTGAATGTGATCTCAGACAAGTCGAAGAAAAATGGGCGTGGCATCGGCCACGTGATCAGTTCCTTGTTGGGCGCAGCCTGGAACATCCTGACCTTCCTGGTGGTGCCGGTGCTGGCAGCCGAGGGGCTGGGTCCGATCGAAGCCGTCAAACGCTCCTGGACGCTGCTGAAGCGTTCGTGGGGTGAGCAGATCTCTGGCACGATCACGATCGGTCTGGTATTTGGCCTGGTCGGTGTGGTCGGCGGTTTGCTGCTGGTGGGTGCCGGGGTTGGCTTAAGCCTCTGGTTAGAAAGCTGGGTGCCTGCGGTGCTGTTTGGTATCGTGCTGGTGTTGTTTGTCATGTTCATGGGCTTGCTAAACAGCACGCTGAGCGGGATTTTCGCGGCGGCGGTTTACACCTATGTCGTGGATGGCGAAAGTGTTTTGTTTGAAGAACGCCTGCTCAGTGGGGCAATGCTGCAAGGCTAAACAAGGAAGTTATTGTCAGCACTTCAATAATCCAGTATAGTTAAACAAAGGTTTCTGTGAGGAGGATGCCATGCCAACCTGGGTCTTGTTTGTGATTTTGTTGGTGGTTGTTTTAATTATTCTGTGGATATTGTTATCGGGCAATGCCGTGATCGTGGATGATGAGCAAGTTGAGTCTGATGAATCACCCGTGGTGGAACCGGAACCTATCGTGCAGGTCATTGAGGAAGAGGTTGAGGAAATCGTCGAAACGATCGAAGACAAGATAGCTGAAACAACCGAACCAGATGATCTGAAGAAAATCGAAGGTATTGGGCCAAAAATTTCCATGCTGTTGGGAGAAAATGGCATTCATACGTTCGCACAGCTGGCGCAGCAGACTCCTGAGCAATTACAGGCGGTGTTGGATGAAGCCGGTATACGAATCGCCAATCCGTCCACCTGGGCTGATCAGGCAAAATTGGCTGCCCAGGGTGATTGGGAGCAGTTATCAGAGTTACAGGACAGTTTGAAGGGCGGTCGCCGCGCCTGAGACGGAGCAAATTAATAGGAGTTGTCTCAAATGAATCCAAAGACAACCTCGGTCTTTGGGGGCGGAACCTGTTATCTATGAATAGACATGCTGAATATCAGCAGGTAGTGGCGGTGGATTTACCGCCACTACCTATCATTTATTTCTTTCTGCTGGGAGAGCACGGCGCAATCAAGCTTAATTGCTGGTAATTTACGCCAGGTTCTGCAACTGATCCTGCAACTGTTGGGCGCTTTCCCGATAGGTGGCCAGCTTTTCACGTTCTTTCTCAACTACGGCTGCGGGCGCTTTTTCTGCAAATGGCGAACGCAGCAGTTTTTCTAAACGCTCGATCTGCTCATTGACCTGCTGTACTTCGCGCTGCAGGCGGACAATTTCTGCTGTGTTGTCAATAAGTCCTTCAAGCAGCAGGTAGACGGCAATACCGCTGGTCACTGTCGATGCAGTTTCCGTCGGCGGTTCGCTGATCGCGTCTACGATTTCGCAATGGTCTGGATCGATTTTCGCCAGTGAAATCAGGCTGTCACGATTTTCTTGTAGAATTTTCAGCCGTTCTCCCGCCGCGATCACTGCCGGTGTGAGGATGCCGGGGTTGATCTTCTGTTCGGCGCGCAGGTTGCGGATAGCACGTACCACTTCTTGCAGCAGGGAGAAATCGGCGATCTTCTGGTTTTCCCAGCCTTCTTCTGGCTGGGCTTCGGGCCAACGGGCGATAATCAACGCTTCTTCCCATGCACCATGGCGGGGGTTGAAGGCCGGTGCTTTTTCTTGGGCGGCCTGTTTCAAGTATTGCCATGCTTCTTCGGTAAAGAAGGGGGTGAAAGGATGCAGCAAGCGCAGGCAGGTATCCAGTACCTGCACCAGGGTATAAGCGGTGTAGAAGGCACGGTCACCGCCTGCTTCTATCTGCAACTTGGCGATTTCCAGATACCAGTCAGCGAATGCGCTCCACAGGAAATCGTAGATCTGTCGTCCGGCTTCACCGTAGAGATGGTTTTCGAACAGCCGATCCACATTGCGGATGAGTTCGTTCATGCGTGCCCAGATCCATGAATCTGCCAGCGTATATAGCGGTGCGGCTTCTGCCTGGGTGGGGGCTTTTTCTACCGCGCCGATGATGAAGCGAGTCATGTTCCAGACCTTGTTGGCAAAGTTGCGGTTGCCCTCGACCTTTTTCAGGCTGAGGTTCATGTCATTGCCGGGGCTGGAACCCACCAGCAAGGTGAAACGCAGGGCATCTGTGCCAAATTCATCCATGGTGATCAAGGGATCGACAACATTGTTCTTTGATTTGCTCATTTTCTGGCCGGCTTCATCGCGGATGAGGCCGTGCAGGTACACGGTATGGAATGGTTCTTTGTCTGTCAGCCAGACACCCATCATCATCATCTTAGCCACCCAGAAAAAGAGGATATCGTAGCCGGTTTCGAGGATGGAGGTGGGATAGAAATAAGCCAGATCAGGGGTTTGGTCAGGCCAGCCGAGGGTCGAAAAAGGCCACAGCGCGGACGAGAACCAGGTATCGAGCACATCAGGGTCCTGCTGCAGGTTCAAACTGCCGCAATGCGCACAGCATTCAGGGTCTTCACGCGTGCTGGTCTGTTTGCCGCAATCATCGCAATACCACACCGGGATGCGGTGTCCCCACCACAACTGGCGGCTGATGCACCAATCATGGATGTTCTCCATCCAGTGCAGATACACTTTTTCAAAGCGTTCAGGGATGATGACCGTGCGTCCTTCAAGCACGGAGGCAGCGGCTTTTGCTGCCATCGCGTCCACATTGAGGAACCACTGGGTCGAGATGAGCGGTTCAATGATCTCTCCGCCGCGCTGAGAACGCGGCACCTGATGGGTGTGCGGTTCTTCTTTGATCACCAAACCAGCGGCACGCATATCTTCCCACATCTTTTTACGGCAGACGAAGCGATCCAAGCCCTCGTAAGGGCCGCCATTTTCATTGATCTGCGCCTGTTTGGTCATAATATTGATCATGGGCAGGTTGTGGCGCAAGCCGATCTCGTAGTCGTTGGGGTCGTGGGCGGGTGTCACTTTCAAGGCACCGGTGCCGAATTCGCGGTCAACGTAGTCATCGGCGATGATGGGAATTTCGCGGTTCAGAATGGGCACCAGGGCGGTTTTCCCAATGTAGGACTGATAGCGGTCATCTTCGGGGTGCACTGCCACGGCGGTATCGCCGAGGATGGTCTCCGGGCGGGTGGTGGCAACCGGCAGAAAATCACCGGAAGCGTCCGCCAGCATGTATTTGAAGTGGTAGAAGAAACCAGGTTCTTCGGCATATTCCACTTCCAGGTCAGAGACGGCAGTTTGCAATCCCGGCGACCAGTTAATCAGGCGCGGTCCGCGGTAGATGAGACCCTGTTCATAGAGTGTGACGAATGCCTCGCGCACCGCACGAGATAAGCCCTCATCCAGCGTAAAGCGTTCGCGGGTCCAATCACAGGAAGAACCCATACGGCGTACCTGGGTGGTGATATGTGAGCCATACTCATGTTTCCAATCCCAGGTGATTTCTTCGAAGCGTTCGCGGCCGACTTCCTCGCGGCTGGTGCCTTGCTCGCGCAGCATTTCTTCCACGCGCATCTGGGTGGCGATGCCGGCGTGATCGCTGCCGGGCACCCACAGGGTAGGCTCGCCTTTCATGCGGTGGTAGCGGATCATGAGGTCTTCCATGCTTAAGAACATGGCATGGCCCAGGTGCAGCTTGCCGGTTACGTTGGGCGGGGGGATAGAGATAACGAAGGGTTTGACGTCAGGGTCATGCCCCGGCTGGTTGGGGTCATTGGTGGGCTTAAAGTAACCCTGTTGTTCCCACCACTGGTATAAACGCTGCTCGGTGGCGGCAAAGTCATAGGTTTTGGGCAGTTCAATTTTTGCCATCGTTCCTCCAATAAAAAAGAGATAGTCCCATAAAAAAAATCCCCGATTCGCCTGAGGACGAAAGGGGACATTCCGCGGTACCACCTCAATTTACGCATTTGAAGTTTTGCTTCGTTTGCGTACACTTTGTATCGGACATACATCCGATGTTGCTGTAACGGGCTCACCCGTGCCGGTCTACTCTCGTTTGATTTCTTCGGCAGCCATTGCCAGACGACTTCTCTTCGCATTTGCTGGGGGAGCTTTCAGCGCATGGCTCCCTTCTCTTGCAGCACAGCCGAAGATACTACTTCTGGCAGGCAATATTGAATTTTGTCTGATTATAGCCTTTGGTCAGAAGGCTGTCAACTATCTGGCGTTCATGATCTGGGCGATGTGGTCGATGAAATCTTTTTCCTCCGCAGAGACATTGTTGCTATTGCCAAAGAACGAGTGCCGTTTGTTGGAAGAGGCAGCCGCTACGTTGTGCATGAGATCCAGCAGGAATTGCTTGTATTCGCTGCCTTGCTCATCAGGCACTTTTTTGTCGATGATCTTGCCGACCTTACGAAAACAGCGCATATATTCTTCAGGGGTGCGGATATAGCGCATCTCGCCGGGCATGTCGCCATCCAGCATAAGATTGGAAAAAGAACGGATAGCCAGCATGATCAAATCATTGTGTTTGTATTTCTCGGTAGTATTGAGTAAATTGGCGCTGATGGTGAGGGTTTCTTCTTCTGAAATCATGCCGTCTATCATGGCAATGCCATTGGCAGCCACAGCCGGAGCAAAGGCAACCAGTTTCATTTCATCCGGGGTGAAGGTATTTTCGTAATCCATACGATATCTCCTTGCAGTAGGTTCTGGGGTATGGAACAATACTCTTTTATTTTACACGAAATGACGCACGGTATTATTCTTTTCATTATGCGGTTACAATAGACCCTATGAAAACTGGTTGCGACAGATGAAAAAAATAATCACTGTTCTCTCGCTGCTCATTACTGTATTGCTGTTATTCAATGGATTCCTGCTTTTGTTATTGGGCATCGGACAATATGAGGGTTTGCGGACCTTCCTTGACCAGTTTGCCAGTGATGGCTCGCTGGAATCCTTCACCATTGGCTTGCACAATCGTTTGCGCATTCCTTTGTCACTGACCGGCAGCATTTTGTTTGTGTTGGGCGGACTGAGCGTGACCATGCGTGAGCGCTTTAAGCACACCTTACAGGCTTTCTTGTTGTGGCTGCCGGTGTACGCAAAAGCAACCTGGGAAGATGCGCGGGTGTTCAGCAAGGAGCTGAGGCTCAAAGAAATTGCCTGGTGGGAGTGGCTGCTGTTGATCGGCCTGGCAGCGCTGGCTTTTGCGGGACGGTGGGTGTGGATTGACCGGCCAATGCTGCATGATGAAAGTTACACTTTTATTGCATTTGCACAGCGCGGGTTGCGCGCTTCCATGACGGATTACCATCTGCCCAACAATCATATCTTCAACACGATCCAGATTCATGTTTTGTACCGCTGGCTTGGCAATGCTGGTCCAATTATCGTACGTCTGCCAGCCTTTGTGGCTGGTGTGCTGCTGACGGTGAGTGTATATCTTTACACAAGACGGGAATATGGCCGCTGGCAGGCACTGCTGGCTTGCGCCCTGGTGGCGGTACTGCCCTGGTTAAAACTGCAATCGGTGAACGGGCGTGGCTACATGCTGATGGCGTTGTTTACAATCTGGATGGCGGCATTGTCGGAGGTCGTGCGGCGAACCTGCAACCGCTTTGCCTGGCTGTTGTTGGTGCTGGTCAGCGTGTTGAATTTCTACACATTGCCGGTGGCGCTGTATCCGTTTGCGATCCTGTGGGTGTGGCTGCTTTTCAGCGGTGCTTTGGGCGACATTGGTGACGATTACCAGAATCAAGCGGTGTTTGGCAAATACTTATTGGGATATGGGATTCTTACAGGGGTGTTGACCTTCCTGCTATACCTGCCAGTTTTTCTATTTGGTAGCGGGTGGGATTCTTTTTTTAACAATCCTTTCGTTGCGCGTCTGTCATTCCTTGATTTCCGCCAGACACTGCCGATCCGGCTGGCAGAAACCCTGCGGGACTGGAGCTGGGAAGTACCGCAGGCGATGGTGGTTGTCATCATCGCTGGTTTGATACTGTATCTGCTGCTACGGCGGGCGGTTAAAGATTGCCGGGTTTCACTACCGTTGGTGACGTTGCTGGTGTTGGCTGTGATCTTTGCGGTTCAGCGACCCAATCCCTGGTCGCGCACCTGGACCTATCTGCTCCCCATGTTGTTGATCTGGAGTGCTGCGGGTCTGGTCAGCTTTTTGAAAGCATTGGCTTCATCACCAACGGCCAGAAAAACTACTGAGGTTTTAATGTCCGTTCTTTTGGTGGGGCTGATAGGGTTTGGTGTGGTGCATTTGCGGCAAAACAGCGAATACCATCAGGGAGAGATGGGTGATGTCGAAACAATCACGCTCTGGCTGCGTGAAAGAATCACTGAAGAGGATGTTGTGCTGGCTTCGGTCGATTTCAGTACCGCCTACTGGTATTACTTTGATTATTACGGTATGCCTATGGGTACGGTGCTTGGTTTGCGCGAGCGTGATCGCTGGCAGGACATATACCTGGTAATGGACAGGCGTGAGGATTCAGCGTATCAGAATTTGTTCACCGGAACGCGATTTGACACGACGATCTGCCCCCCCGCAGCGGTTGAACAGGTGCACGAATACGGCAACTTTACCGTGTTCGTTTGTGATCCTGTCAATCCATAAACCGTTAGGCCCTATCAAAAGCCTTTATTAGGCAGCGGGAGCGCTTTCTGGTTCTTCGCGGTCGATGGGGTTGAAGGTCCACATGAGGCTGCCCAACAACCTGACACCGGCAAAGATGAACAAAGCGTTAGGGATGCCGATGGCTTCTGCGATGGCGATGCCGATCAGAGGGCTGATGAACATGCTGGTGTTTTGTATGGTTGAATGGAGTGCCTGTCCCTCTTCGCGGGCGTCCTCAGGCAGCATGCGTAAGAAAAGGCTCTGGCTGCACAGGCCAAGACCTGGCACGATGATCCCCCAGGCAGCCCCGGCAAATAAAAGAAAGGTGAGGTTCGGCGCTAACGCCACGGTTAGAGGCCATAAGGGGCGCAATAAGGCGACATAACGTATTAACCGCTCGGGTCCGATGCGGTTGACGAATGGACGCCATAAACCATAGCCGACAATGTTGCTGACATTGTTGATACTGCTGAAGGTTCCGATCCAACCATCGGTGGCATTTAACACATTGAGATAATAGAGGCTGAACAAGGGGATACTTGCCCACATGCCGAAGTCCATCAGAAACACGTTTGTGGTAAAACGCATAAACCTGGGATTGTTCTTTGCCACGGTGATGAAAGAATGCAGGGTAGTTTTGATGTTTTTGGTTTTGACGACGTTGATTTTTGGTTTGTCGTCATATTCGATCTTCTTGATTAACACAATGGACACTATCGACAGAAGAACGGTGACAGTATACATGATTGTGTAGTTGAGCGGGAAGACGACAGCATCCAACCAGAAGCCCAGCAAAAAGACCGAACCAGACTGTACCGCATGCATGAGTTGCATGCGCGCTGAGATGACCGGGGCTTGTTTTTCAGGTGGCAGAACAGCAGACATCATGGGGGCAAAGCCAACGATAAACGGGCGTTGCATGATTGAAAACAGGATCAACACCACCACTACCACTGCGCCGCTGGGAATGTTCAAAAAGTTCAGCCATGGCACCAGCGCGATGGCGATGAAGCCGGCGCGAAAGACAGCCAAACTGGACAATAACAGGGGTTTCTTATGTTTGGCTTGCTGCAGGAACTGCGCTACCGGAATGGAGAGAAAGATGGCGAACAGTGCCGGGATCGATGAAAGAAAGCCAATCATCCGGTCGCTGGCACCTAAGCGGATGGCATAAGCGACATTGAAGGTGGCAGCAGCATTCAGAAAACTGGCCCAGAAGACTTCAGCTACCAGATAGTAGGCGTTGCGGTCATCGCGTTTGGACAGGTTCAACCGCAAATAGCGGCTCAAGAGCAAACGAGGATTCCAGCGTTTGAAGGGTTGTTTCTTTTCGTGTACTTTGGGAGACTGTTCCATCGCCGTGAAGATACCTTTTACAGATTATTAACAATAAGGTAGATTTTAATGAAGAACAGGAGAAATGCCAAATGAAAACCAAGGTAAAAGGGCTAACAAGTCTGTAGGATGATTTCTGTCCGTGCAGACCGGATGCAGCCGCTCGACGAGGTGTCAGAACTGTGTAAGCCGTATCCGTCCTTTTTTCTCGGCAGCCGCAAAGGGTAATATCTGATGCGGGGTTGATGTTAATCATTAACCCTGCCGTTTCCAGACATATTAAAAGACCGTAAGCTGGTCTATTCTCTCACTGTCACTAACACAGAGACAGGTTTGTGATCGCTGGTTTGCTCGCTTTTTTTCAACGGAGCGTTGATCAGTCCGTGGATCTCATGTTCCACCATGCCAGCATTGGGGTCTATGCGCCAGGGCAGGCTGTCGTCACAAAGTGCCTGGGTGAAGAGGATATGATCGAGCAAGATGTCCCGTACCTGGTTGGCTTCTGCTTCATCATCAGCCACAAAATCTTTGAATTGCACCGTCCAGCGCAGGTGTTCAGGAAAATCAAACAGGGCGTGGTTCAGGTATTGGCGCGCCTCGAAAACATCCCCTTGAATGTTTGACATCAGGTCAAAAAACAGATATTTTTGCTCGAAGTATTCTTTCCCGGGGCCGTCATTCAGATCGCCCAGCAGGAAGATGGCGGGCTTTTCCACCTGGGTGAATTTCTCGGCGATATAATCGCGTACATTGGCAGCTTCTGTGGTCATTTTTATGCGCGCTTTGAGTGCGCCGCGGATAAATTCTTCGCGTTTTTCACCGCCGGCTTTCCACATGGATGCGCCCTGGTTGACAAATTTGGATTTCAAGTGCAGGCCGATGAATTCCACGCGAAACCCATGCCAATCGAGGATCAAGACCTGCGGATGGCGGTAATGGGAATGGCGCTCGGTTTCAAAGCTGCCCCAGTAATTCACATCCCAGGTTTTGGCGGTGAAGGCATCCCAGGTATCGACCGGCAGCAAGGATGCCATCGGGTGAAGGTGGTTTTTCACCAAAAACCAAATCCATTGGGTGCCATTGGTGGCATATTTACCATCGGCGGCTTTGACCGGCAGCCATTGGTTGTTGAGGAATTCGGCTGCGAAGGTATCAATGGCTTCTTCGCCGCGCGGACCTTCTACCAGGCACAGGACATCGGGATTAATGTCCTCGATTTCCTGGATGATGGCGTTGCGTCGATTGGATTGGTTCACAGTCAGCGCTGGTTGCATCAAGCGCACGAGATGTTCAATATTCCAGGTAGTTACCTTTATTTGTGACATGGCAGGTCCTTTTGGTGAACAATCTGGTTTGATTATAGCGACATAATGATCAGGAATACACAATGAGTCTGCTACAATTTCGACAGATGCCAGTGGAATTGATATAATAGCTTTACTTAGCGGCAAGGAGTTTCGATGGACATGCATCTGGTTGGGGGTTTTTTGGGGAGCGGGAAGACGACGGCCATTATCTGTGCCGCGCGGCAATTGATGTCGCAGGGCAAAACGGTGGCTGTGGTGACCAACGACAAGGGCAAGCACCTGGTGGATACTGCCTTCTTTCGAACTGCCTCCATTCCAACGGCGGAAGTGGCGGGTGGCTGCTTCCGCTGTAATTATGACCAATTGGAGGAACGGCTGCAGGGATTGATCGCAGAGAACAACCCGGATGTGATTTTTGCAGAATCGGTGGGTTCTTGCGTTGATCTGGCAGAAACGGTTATGAAGCCGCTATTGGATTTCCAGCGGTCGCTACAGGGTGACACGAGCTTCTCCGCTTTTTGTGATATTCGGCTGTTAAGAATGTGGCTGCGAGGAGAGGATCTACCATTTTCCGATGAGGTGGTTTATATCTTTGAGCAGCAGATTGAAGAAGCCCCACTGGTGGTGCTGAACAAGTGTGATTTGCTTTCGCAAGAAGATGCTGGAAAGGTCGAGATGGCTTTTCGTGAACGTTATCCGCGCAAATCATGCCTGTTGATGTCTGCCAGCCAAGAAACAGGGATGGAAGGGTGGCTGGGTGCCATCGAAGAATCTGAGATAACTGAGAATGCGGTAGAATTCGCTGTGGATTATGATGTTTACGATCGCGGCAGCCAGCAGTTGGCCTGGCTGGATGAATCTGTCCGGTTGAGTGGTGAGCAAAATCCGCTGGCAATCAGAACATTCCTGCAAGCCTTTGCCGAAACTCTTCGGGTTGAAAATGTGCCTGTCGGTCACGTGAAGGTCTATCTGACCGATGGGACTATCCACTTCAAAGGCAGCCTGGTTGCCATGGATGGTGATGGTTTACTGGCTTCTTTGCCTGAGCATTTGGGACAGAGCGTGGACTTGATCCTTAATGGGCGGGTGCAATGTGCGCCTGCAAAATTAAACCGAATGGTGGCTGGGGCTTTCGAAACCATGAACAGACAAACCGGTACGCAATTTATCCGCGAGGAAACCGCCTATTTTCGTCCACGGGTCAGCGCCGAACGTAATTCACACAATCGGTGAGATGAAGGATACAGATAACCATCGGCGGGATTACGTTGACTGAGGTGTTGATACAATTCTGTGTGTCGGTGGGTTGCCTTTCATTGTTCCCGCGATGGCGGGCCAGCCTGCGGAAAGTGCGCGGGTGGTGTTGGTGCGGTCAACGCTGGCGTTGGAAAGGCAGTGGGTCAGTGAAGTGTTGTTGGGAGAATGTGAAGCACGCGGCTTGACGATCTGTCTTTGAAGTTTTCTTAAAAATTGGTGAAAAACTTCACGAACTCTTGCCATGTACTGGTTGATGGTGTAATATATCCGTGTATCCGAATATAAGGATAAAACACGATGGAGAGCATAAAACCAGAACCCAGCCATAATTTAGCGCAACTGCGCGAGGACATCGAGCGCATGCACGGACAGATCTGTTACGCCCTGCGCGAGCCGGTGCGTATTTTGATGCTGTTCGTGATCGGGGAAGAGGGCAGGTATGTGAACGAGATCAGTGAACTGCTCGAGATACCACAGTCAACAGCTTCGCGCCATCTGGCGGTCCTGCGGGAGCGTGGGCTGGTGGAAACTGAACGCCAGGGTACCTCCATCAAATACCGTTTGACCAATGTACACATTCTTTCCATTTTGGACGATATGCGGCGCATGGTGACACAAGAAAATTCATAATCAGGAGAACGTAATGAAGGTTGTAATTGTTGGTGGTGTGGCGGGTGGTGCCAGTGCTGCAGCTCGGCTGCGGCGCATGGATGAAAAGGCAGAGATTCTTTTGCTGGAACGAGGTGAGTACATCTCTTTTGCCAACTGCGGGTTACCTTACCATATCGGCGGGGTTATTGCGGAACGTGACAGCCTGCTGCTGCTGAAACCTGAAGAATTTCACGATATGTTTCTGGTTGAGGCACGTGTTCAACATGAGGTGGTTGCCATCAATCGGGATCAGAAAACGGTGACGGTGAAAGATTGGCAGCAGGACAGGCTTTACAGCGAATCTTATGACAAACTGGTGTTGTCGCCGGGTGCTTCGCCGATCATGCCGCCGCTGCCGGGGATTGACCTGCCGGGTGTGTTCAGTCTGCGCAACGTGCCTGACATGGACCGCATCAAACAATATCTCCAGGAACATCGCCCTCGCCGTGCTGCGGTGATTGGCGGGGGGTTTATCGGCATTGAACTGGCGGAAAATCTGCACCATTTGGGGATGGTGGTCACTATCGTGGAAATGATGAGCCAGGTGATGACCCCGATTGATCCCGATATGGCTGCCATGGTGCACAATCACCTTGATTTCAAACATATCTGCCTGGCGTTGGGGGACGGGTTATCTACTATTCATGAAGATGAGCAAGGCATGGTGGTGACATTGCAAAGCGGCAGAGAAGTGCAGGTGGATATGGTCATTATGGCGGTGGGCGTCCGACCCGAAAATGCCCTTGCCAAAGAGGCGGGATTAGAATTGGGCGTGCGCGGCACGATCAAAACCAACCAGTACATGCAGACCAACGATCCTGATATCTACGCCATTGGCGATGCGGCGGAGGTTTTAAACCGCATCAGCCAACAGCGTGGCGGGTTAGCGTTGGCTGGACCCGCCAGCAAACAGGGGCGGGTGGTCGCTGACCATATCGTCGGCAAAAACACAGAATTCCGAGGGGTGATCGGCACCTCGGTGGTGAAGGTTTTTGACATTACCGTAGCATCCACTGGATTGAATGCGCATGCCTTGAAGCAGGCAGGTATTGACTATAAAAGCGCTGTGGTGCATGTGTCCAATCATGCCGGGTATTATCCGGGCGCCACACCCATGACGATTAAATTGCATTTCGGGCTTGACGGCAAGATATTGGGAGCGCAGGCGGTTGGGTTGGAAGGTGTCGACAAACGCATTGATGTGATCGCCACCGCCATTCATGGCGGGATGACCGTCTATGACCTGGAGGAACTGGAGCTGGCTTATGCCCCACCGTATGGTTCTTCACGTGATCCGATCAACATTATTGGTTTCACTGCAGCCAATGCACTGCGTGGTGAAACAACCCTCGTGGAGTGGGATGACATGCAGTCTTTTGATCCGCAAACCACGCTGTTGCTGGATGTGCGTGATGAAATTGAGGTGGAATTGGGCACCATCGAAGGTTCGGTGCACATTCCCTGGACAGAGTTGCGTGAACGGATACATGAGCTGCCAAAGGACAAGACCATTGTGATTTTCTGCCAGGTGGGCAAGCGCGGTTACTTTGCTGAACAAATATTGCGCCAGCAGGGCTTCAAGGTATGCAACCTGACTGGCGGTTTTAAGACCTATTCACACGCGACCGAACCCCAATCCAATTTTGATGTGTTTGAACATACCGAAATCAACAAGGCTGAAGAGATCAGAGAGGTGCCTCCTATGATGAAGACAGAAGACAGACAGGAAATAGTGGTGGATGCTTGCGGGTTGCAGTGCCCGGGACCCATCATGAAACTGTATAACACCATGAAGGAAGCCAATCCAGGCGATATCATCCATATTTCTGCCACGGATTTCGGTTTCCTGAATGACGCGCGCGCCTGGGTGGAAAAAACCGGCAACAAACTGCTCTCAATCGAACAACAAGGCAACAAGATTGTTGCCCAGATCCAGAAGGGGCAGCCCAAGCCAGAGCGTTCATTGAGCGCCGCACCCAGCGACGGCAAGACCATGGTGGTGTTCTCTGGTGATCTTGACAAGGTGCTGGCGGCATTCATTATTGCCAATGGTTCTGCTTCGATGGGACACCCGGTGACCATGTTCTTCACGTTCTGGGGATTGAACGTGCTGCGAAAATCAGAGTCCGTGCGGGTGAAAAAGAATTTGATCGAACACATGTTCGGCTGGATGATGCCGCGCGGGGCGAAGAAATTGACTCTCTCGCAGATGCACATGATGGGCGCAGGCACTGCCATGATCAAGGGCATCATGAAGAAGAAAAATGTTGACGCGCTGCCTGAAATGCTCCGCATGGCACAAGCCAACGGGGTGCGGCTGCAAGCCTGCCAGATGTCGATGGATTTGATGGGGATCAAGAAAGAAGAACTGCTGGATGGCGTGGAAATTGTCGGTGTTGCCAGCTTTGTGGCTTCTTCCGATGATTCTAACGCGACCCTGTTTATCTAAGCAGCAAATGGGTTTTTACAAAGGGTTGGCACACACGCCAGCCCTTTTTTCATCTCAGCATGTCATTACGGCAGGCGGTAGGACGGTTCGATACGTTCGCTGCTGATGATGACATCGTCAATGTAGATGCTGCTTGGGTGGGGCAGGATCGTCTCGGAATAATGATTGATCGACCAGTAGAGGGTGTTGTCGGTTTCAGTGGTTTGCACATTTTCCACCCGATAGACTTCCTCACCATTGAGCCACACTGCCACAACGCCATCCGAGTCCATTGATTTCTGGTAATAGGTGGAAATATGCACCCATTCGCCTTTGTTGATGGTGGCGGAGGGACTGGCGTAAGCGCGTTTTAAGGCATTGCTGTCCGGCCGGTAAACCAGTTTCATTTGCAGGTCATCCCGGTTGGGGATGGATGTCAGATCAAGGACCCACATGGGCACACTCTGGTCTGAATTGGCGTTGTAGGTGGATTTCCATTGCCAGATATTCCACCATGACAGGGGCTGGGTGTCTTCGGGGATGAAGATCCAGGCTGAATACCAGCCAGCACCGGGATTGTTGTAATAAAAAAGGTAGGCTGCCGCGGCTCTGCCGCTGGCGAGGGATTGCGTGTCAATGGTGAGTGCGGCTGCGTGTCTGCCATTAAAAACCGGATCATTCACGACGGCATAAGAGGCAAGGGTACTTTGACGGATGAACTCACCATGGGTTTCAAAGTAATCGTTGAGGTTGCCGCTTTCAAAACCTGTTGACCAGAAAATGCCGTAATTCGGCTGTTCTGTCGCCATCGGTGTGGCCGTGGGATCAATTGGGACACTGGTGGATGTAGGGATGGGTTCTGACATTGGTGTGTTTTCGGGTTCCACTGACAGGTTCTGGCTGTTATTTGGCATGGCGGTGGGCGTGACAGGCATGGTGGATTCTGATTCCCGGCATCCCGCAAGAAAGATATTAATAACCAATGAAAGCAGAAATGGCAAAAAAGGTTTTATTTTCTGATATGAAGGGTACAGTTTTGTTGGTTGATAATATTGCGATTTTTGCAACCGCCCAGGTGCATTTTTCATAATGTCGCTATTATACCGATTCGGCATGCTGTCAACAAGTCTGGTGGGTAAAGATTGGGTAAAGGATGTATGACTAACGGACAGTAAAAAAAAAGCTCGGTGACATTTTGGTTTGGAGTACAATCAAATCCATACTGTAAATGGAGATTATTTAAGGAGTGTAAGATGCCATTAACCTTTGATTTTTCGCTTGAGAAACTTAAGACGTACCAGGGGATCAACCCCAAACCGGCAGATTTTGACGCCTTCTGGGACGGCGCGCTGGCTGAAATGCGCGCTTTGGATGATGAAGTGGAATTGGTGCCGGCAGCCTTCGAGGCGGATGGCGCCGAATGTTTCGACCTGTATTTCACGGGTGTTGGGGGGGCGCGGGTGCATGCCAAATATCTGCGCCCAACCGGGGTAAACGAGCCGCACCCGGCTGTGTTGATGTTCCATGGCTACAGCGGAAACAGCGGTGATTGGCAAGACAAATTGTCCCTGGTTTCACAGGGTTTCAGCGTGGCGGCACTGGACTGCCGCGGACAGGGCGGGGAATCACAGGATGCGGGTAATGTGACCGGCAACACGCACAGCGGCCATATCATCCGTGGTCTGGATGACGCGCTGGCTGGCAGGCCTGAAAACCTGCTTTTCCGCCAGATCTTTCTGGATACTGCCCAGCTGGCGAAGGTTGTTATGGCGATGCCGGAGGTGGATGCAGCGCGGGTTGGCGCGACCGGCGGTTCGCAGGGCGGTGCGTTGACGGTGGCATGTATGTCGCTGGAGCCGCGTATTAAACTGGCGGCACCGGTTTTCCCGTTTTTGAGCGATTACAAACGTGTGTGGGAAATGGACCAGGCCAAAGATGCCTATGCAGAGCTGAAAACCTTCTTCCGGTTCTATGATCCCAACCATGAGCGTGAAGACCAGATATTCGAGAAACTGGGCTACATCGACATTCAGCACCTGGCGCCGCGTATCGAAGCGAAAGTGTTGTGGTTCATCGGCTTGATGGACACCATCTGCCCGCCATCCTCACAATTTGCCGCTTATAACAAGATCACCAGCGAAAAAGAGATGGTTTTTTACCCCGATTTCGGACATGAAGGACTGCCTGGTTCCAGCGATAAGATCCTCCAGTTTTTGCGAGGTTTGTAGGTTCTTGTTTATGAGATTTTCCTGATACTGATGTTTTGTTAATACTTACGCTCTATACTGTAAAAAAAAAGAAGGCAGGATGCGTTATTCCGTGACCTGCCTTGTGTAAATTTACAAACCATAACTGGAGGTATGTTTATGAATTGGTTAACAGAAGTGCGCTGGTCGCCTTATGTGGTGGGGGCAGGCATCGGCATTTTAAGCTGGTTAACTATGTTGATCTCGAAGAAAACCCTGGGCTGTTCCACGACCTTTGCGCGGACAGCCGGGATGCTCGAGAAATTATTCAAGGGCAAGCAGGTGGATGAGAAACCTTATTACCAGAAAGTGCAGCCCAAAGTGGATTGGCAGTTCATGCTGGTAATCGGCATCATCATCGGGTCATTTGTCTCTGCCAGCCTGTCGAAGGATTTCAGCTGGGAGTGGGTGCCTGATATCTGGGCAGCCACCTTTGGTACGAACATTTTGCTCCGTCTGGGGGCGGCTGTTCTTGGCGGCATCCTGCTGGGCTTTGGGGCGCGCTGGGCAGATGGCTGCACCAGTGGTCATGGTATCAGCGGTACCATGCAATTGAGTGTGGGCAGCTGGCTCTCCGCCATTTTCTTCTTCGTGGGTGGCATTGCTATGGCGTTTTTCCTGTTCGGCGGGTTATTTTAGGAGGTGAAAGATGACGGTACAAAAAGAAACAAAATCAAAGATCGATTACCGACCTCTGTGGTTAGGTCTGTTGTTCGGCATCATTTTTGGTTTCTTGCTGCAAAAAGGCGGCGTGACCAAGTATGATGTGATCCTCGGGCAACTGCTGCTGCGAGATTTCACGGTGCTGAAGATCATGATGTCCGCCGTCGTGGTGGGCATGCCGGGTGTTTTCATCATGAGGAAGCTGGGCTTGATCGAATTTGACATCAAATTTGGCTCCTTGGGGAAAAACGTTATCGGTGGGCTGTTATTCGGGTTGGGTTTCGCCCTGTTGGGGTTCTGCCCCGGCACCATCGCTGGCGCGGTCGGCAACGGCTACCTGGATGCCACCGTTGGTGGTTTAATCGGCATCGTGATCGGTTCCGGTTTGTTTGCAGCGATTTTCCCGAAGGTGCGCAATGGCATCCTGCAATGGGGTGATTACGGCCAACTGACCTTGCCGCAGTTACTGAAGGTGAATGAATGGGTGGTGATCGTTCCACTTAGCGCCCTGATCATTGCGCTGTTCGTCTTGTTGGAAGTGAATGGACTGTAGTTAATTATCCGATAATCCAAAACCGCTGATATTGCAAAGTATCAGCGGTTTTTTGTATCAGCGGTTGAGGACTATCTGCACCTCTTCTCAGTTTGGTCAATCTGGGCTACCATTGTTGGATGTGAGCAGGCAAGACAGGTTTATCACGTGACGATTTTATTGTTGATCTTTGCATTCACTGGTATCTTTTTCGTTTTTCTCTCGTTCAGGCAAGCATTACGAGAGGCGCTGCTGCGTACCTGCCTGACCATGGCAGGATTGATCTATGTCAGCACCGAATTGCTGTCACTGATCGGTGCCGTCACGCCCGCGGGCATTGTTGTATTCTGGTCATTGGTGTCGATGGCCGTGACCGTAATCGTGTTAATCAACAGGAAAAGATTGCCTTTGCCATTGTCAGGCGAAAAAACCTTCTCTCTCCACTGGTTGCAATGGTTAATGATCGCGGGCGTGCTGGTGATTGTTGTGGTGAATGTTTATGTTGCCGCTCAAACGCCGCCCAATAACTGGGATTCAATGGTCTATCACCTGCCCAGGATCGAACACTGGCTGCAGAATCGGTCAGTGGAATTCTACGCCACCCATGTGAACCGCCAGTTGTTCTTCTCGCCGGGCTTTGAATATGTTTTGTTACATGTCAGGGCATTAAGCGGGGGTGATACTTTCCTGAATCTGACCGGCGTGTTTGTGTGGCTGGTGGCTGCGACCGCGGTTTCGGAATTGGCGCGCTTGTTGAAGGCGCAAGCCACCGGGCAGTTGCTGGCAGGTTTGCTGGCTCTGCTGCTGCCCACCGGGGTGCTTTATGCCAGCACAACCAAAAATGAACTTTACCTGGGCTTGTGGATTCTGACAGCGCTGGTTTTCTTCCTGCGTTTCAAAGCAACCACTTCCTGGCAGGATGCGGTGTCCTTTGGGGCAGCGATCGCTTTTGCCGTACACACCAAGACCACCGCCTATATCCTGTTGCTGCCCGTGGTGGTGTGGTTTGTTGTTTGGGGTATACGCAGCCAAAAAGGCAAGATCTGGCGGTATGGGGCTGCCATTATTCTGCTGTTTTTAGCGATAAATCTGCCGCATGCCGTCAGAAACCAGCAACTCTACGGCCGTTTTCTGGGCCCGCAGGAAGAAACAGCTTATTATCACAATGAAACTTACGGGGTGAGGGTATTGGTTTCAAATGTGCTGCGCAACCTCGCCATGCATATGAGGGCCACAGAAGGATGGAATCGAATTCTCTATTATGGACTGTCATCTATTCATGATGTGATGGACATCGGCACCTCTGACACGCGAACTACCTGGCCGGGGTATCAATTTTCATTGCCACCGATTCGCTTTAACGAAGATGAGACCGGTGCGCCTTTGCACTTGATCCTGTTTCTGATGTGTGTGGCCGTATGGTTATTCAGGCGCAGAAAAAAAGACGATAACGACCTCGCGGGCTTTGTTTTGGTAATGGTCACTGGTTTTTTATTGTTCAGCGGGTATTTGCGCTGGCAATTCTGGGTGGTGCGTTTGATGATCAGTCTGGGTTTGATGGCATCGGTCGTAATCGGGGTCTTGCTGGAACGAATCCCAAAGCAGTGGGTGCATGCCGGCGTTATTTTTCTGAACCTGCTGTTCGCTGCCTTTTGCCTTTACAAGAACCCGACCAAACCTTTGCCTGTTGTGTATGATTACAACATCGCCAATTTGCCGCGGGTTTTGAGCATGATCTATCCGCCAGCGCTGCAACCTGACTACATGGAGGTACTGGAACTGCTCAACCGCGAAATGGTCTGTGATCAAGTCGGGCTGGTGACGGACAATGCCACCTGGGAGTACCCCATCTGGGTCGAAATGAGCAAGTATCATCCAGCGCTGCGTATCGAGCATGTGCTGGTGGAGAATGCCAATGCGCGTTTGATGGAGGCGGCTTTCTCGCCATGCGTGGTGCTGGTGATGACAGAGGAACGGCCGGATAGCCTGCAACTGCCTGGCGGACAAACTTTGGTGGCGGAGAGGCATCTGGAAGAGATAAGTGTCTATCTTCCAACGACGCCGTAGCAGGCAGGGGTATAATCAGGGTAACAATCGAAGAAGGAGAACCTTAAGCCAATGAAAGCCATCATGGTGATGTTTGACAGCCTGAACCGCCATTTTTTGGAACCCTATCGGACACAGACCGGCACCCTGACGCCCAATTTCACGCGCCTGTCACAAAAATCGATCCAATTTGACCGTTGTTTTGTGGGTTCGCTGCCCTGTATGCCGGCGCGGCGTGAATTGCACACCGGGCGCTATAATTTCCTACATGCCCCCTGGGGGTATCTGGAGCCATTCGATGTGTCTGTACCGCAACTGCTATACCAGCATGGTATCCACACCCATCTGGTGTCTGATCACTACCATTATTGGGAAAACTCCGGTGGAAATTATCACTGCCATTATAAAACCTGGGACGCCGTGCGCGGACAGGAGGGCGACCCCTGGATCGCGAAACTGGCGGGCAGCGAGGTTGAACACCGCAATGACCGTGTGTTGAATGCCTATACTGATCTCTCGGGGCAGGATATGGTCAACCGCGAGTTGTGGGTAGAAAATGAAGAACTTCGCCCGATGAATCAGACCTTCAACAAGGGGTTGGAATTTCTGGAGGCTAATAAAGGCGCTGACAACTGGTTCCTGACGATCGAGACATTTGACCCGCATGAGCCGTTTGATGCGCCGCAGCGGTTGAAGGATCTGTATTCGGATGATTACGATGGGCCGCTGTTCGATTGGGACCCCTATCGCCCGGTGCAGGAAACCCCGCAGGAAATCGCACACCTGCGTGCCTGTTACCAGGCGTTGGTCACCTACTGTGATGAGCAATTGGGGCGTGTGCTTGATTTCATGGATATCAATGACATGTGGCAGGATACCTTGCTGATCGTGTGCACCGACCATGGCCATTTTCTGTCAGAGCGCGGTTTTTGGGCAAAGAACTATATGCCCGTATATAACGAGCTGGCTAACACGCCGCTGTTCGTGTGGGACCCGCGCGTGAAGGCACAGGGCGTTTGCAGGCAATCGTTGGTGCAGACCATCGACATCCCTGCCACCATCCTGGCATATTTTAACCTGGACAAGCCTGCCAGTATGCAGGGGCGTAGTTTCCTGCCGGTGATGATGGATGATACCGCGGTACGCGAGAGTGGTTTATTCGGCTATTTCGGGCAGATGGTGTGTATGATCGAGGGAGATTACATTTTCATGCGCGCACCCAAAACGCCGGACAACAGCCCCTTGTATAAATACACCTGGATGCTGCATGATGCACATGGGGTGGATATTGAAGGTGATTTTGATTTTTCTCAGCTGCCATGGGCGCCGGGCCTGCCTGTGCCCAAGATTCCGCTGCTGGCGAAAGCGCTCAACGAATTTCAACAGCATGACCTGTTGTTCAACCTGAAAGACGATCCTGCCCAAGAACATCCCATCGATGACGCGGCATTGCACAGCGTCATGTGCCGCAAAATGGCGGTTTTGATGCGTGAGAGCGGCGCGCCTGAAGAACAATTCGTGCGTTTGGGATTGGAAGATTTGCGATGAAACTGTCGGGACAAAGATTGATAGCGTAGTCTTACTCCTGGGTATCTTTGAGGACCAGCGTCAAACTGTCTGGATCAGTGGTAGCCCCCACGATCTGGTTGGAGTTGCTGATGGCATCATTGCGGCAGGCGTCCTGGCATTGACCGCAATAGGCGCAGCGTCCGGGGAAGTGAATCAGACGGAAATTCTCACGGCTTTCACGGAACAATTCAAGCGCGTTGGCAGGACAATCTCTGACGCAAAGAGCGCAGCCGGTGCACTTTTCGGGGTCAATGATGATCGCACCGCGGAAGCCCTGCGGCAATTCCAGCGGCGTGAAGGGATAAGAAACTGTGTCAGGTTTCTTCATCAAAGCAGCTATAAGCGCTGGCAGTAATCCGGTATTTCTTCTGAACCAATCCACATCAGACTCCCATTAAAATCACTACCGTTAATTGTAACAGAGAAAGCGGTACAAGGATTTTCCAGCCCAGTCCTGCCAACTGGTCGATGCGCAGGCGGGCAAATACCGCGCTGGCGGTGCTCAGTAAAAGGATCATGGCCAGCCATTGGATGAGGAAAATGCTTATGTTGAGCAGGGGATTCCCAGCGCTGGTCCAGCCAATGTACAGGTTAATGATGAGGAAAATCCCAACCACCGCTTGAATATTCATCACCAGATGCCAGAAGCCCAGCTTGACCCCGGTGAATTCTGTCAATGAGCCAGCCACCACCTCTGATTTGGCTTTGGGGATGTCAAGCGGATCGCGCTTCAGTTTGCCGATCAAGCCGATCATGGCCAGCAGAAAACCCAAAGGCTGGAACAGAAGGAAAGCGCCGGTTTCAGATTGGCGGGCGATGATCTCTTGGATGGACCAGGAACCGGCCAGCACTGCCGGGCCGCTCAGGGCGATCAACAACGGAACTTCGTAGGAGAAGAATTGCAACAAAGAACGCGCTCCTCCTAACAGGCTGTAGATACCCACCGATGTGACGCCAGCGAGATAATAGGCGAGCGTAGGGATGCTGAGCAGGAACAAGACAATGATCAGATCACCTTCAAAGGATTCAGGGCTGAAACCTGCCACCGGCACATAGATGCCGGCGGTCAACACCGCGCATAGCGACACGATAGGCAGAGCGATTGCCACCACCTCGTTAGCACCTTGTGGCATCAGGTCTTCTTTGCTGAACAATTTAATGAGATCTGCCAGCGGCTGGTACCAGGGCGGGCCGATGCGGCGCTGAAAACGTGCCAGCAGTTTGCGGTCAAGGAACTCAAACAGCCAGCTGCACAGGTACAGGAACAGAAAGCCCGGGAAAATCAGTAAGTAGAAAAGAACTTCGAACACAGGCGCTGCTCCTTAACGATCCGCGCAGGCGATGCATAGGTCAACACCCGCCAAAACCACCGGAATATCAGCGACATGGATTTGCGCCAACTGCATGGGCATGATGGCAAGGGCGGGCAGGGTTGGCGTTCTGATTTTCAACCTCGCAGGGTACTCGGTGCCGTTGGAGCGCAGGTAATAGACCACCTCACCACGTGGTGCCTCAGAACGCACGACCACTTCGCCAGCGGGGACTTTGCGGCGGGCACGCACACTGATATTCCCTTCAGGGATGGCCTGTAGGATTTTTTCACACAGCAGCAGGCTTTCATAGATTTCATAAATACGTACATAGGTCCTTGACCAGGCATCTCCATCAGGATGGGTAATCACACTGATATCGAGCCGGTCGTAAGGTGGCAGGGGGTCATCGCGGCGCATATCGACATCCACACCTGAGGCACGCGCGACCGGACCGGCCAGCCCATATTGCCGAATGAGGTCTGCTGATAATGGAGCGACGCCGTGGGTTCTGGCTTTGATGCTGGGCTCGCGCTCAAATATCTGCATGAACTGTGTGATGCGTTCATGCAATTTTTGCATTTTGTCCGCCATCATGGGATGGTGTTCTGCGTCTACATCAAAACGCACTCCACCGATCTGATTAATGCCATGCGAGACGCGTCCGCCGGACAGTTCTTCCATAATATCCAGCACCAGTTCACGGTCATGCCATGAGTGCATAAAGACCGTTTCTAAGCCGACATGTTTGGCGAGAACGCCCAGCCATAACAGGTGGCTGTGAATGCGTTCCAGTTCACATAGCAACGCACGGATATACTGTGCGCGGGGGGGTATTTCGATGCCCAACAGGGCTTCTACGGCATAACAGAAAGTGGTGGTATGCACATGCGAGCAGATACCGCATATGCGTTCGATCAAGGGGATATTTTGGGTGTAGGTGCGGCTCTCAGCAAGTTTCTCAATGCCGCGATGGACGTAGCCAAGGCGTAAAGTACCGCCCAGCACCTCTTCGCCAGAAGCATCAATGCGCAGGGAGATCGGTTCTTTTAGCAGCGGATGCTGCGGGCCGATGGGGATGGTGATCTTTTCTTTCATACAGATTTCTCCTTCCGCCGCATAGGCGGCCCCTCGTCCCAATCATCGGGCAGTAAAAGAGGCGGTGTTTCTTCCCGGTTGGTGATGGTGATGCCGTACATCTCGGCGACTTCGCGTTCATAAAAATCCGCACCAATGATGATATCCATGAGGGAAGTTAGCACCGGCTCAGCAGCGGGAAGCCAGACGATGAGGGTGTAACCACCGCCTTGCCAGAAGTGATACATCACCTGGATTTCATCTGGATGGTCCTCTCGTTGCTGGGCGGTGATGGCGGAAAGGTGGGTGAGGTTCAGCTCCTCCATCAAGGCGGCAACGATGTCATGCAGATCATCCGCTGCGATGGTGATGGCGGTTTCGTTTATGATGTGACCTGTCAATTCACAGGGTTGTTGGGTGTGCGCAGAGACACAACGCAGGAAGTCTTCGGGCATTAGTTTATTTGCCATGGGCGATCCTTTCTTGTAACTGAACGAAGGCTGCAATGATGGCTTCGGGGCGGGTGGCGCAACCTGGCACATAAAGATCAACCGGCACCACTTTATCAATCCCGCCCAACACAGTGGGGCTGCCCTGGAAAACGCCGCCGGTGATACTGCAACTGCCGACCGCTACCACCCATTTGGGGGAAGGCATCTGTGAATAGATCTGAAGGAGGCCTTCTTTGCTCTGGCGGGTAACCGGACCAGTGCACAGCAAAACATCAGCGTGGCGCGGTGAACCTTCGGCGAGGATGCCAAGGCGTTCGACATCATAACGCGGGGTGAGCAGGTCAAGGATCTCAATATCGCAGCCGTTGCAGCCACCGCTGTTGTAGTGGATGACCCACAGCGAGTTCTTTTGCGCCCAACGATAGATGGAATTGATGGTTTGTCTTAGCCTGGTTCTGCCCTTCATGATTTCGACTCCGGTTTTGCCAATACATAGGCACTGATGGAAATACCTAATAAATACAACAGACCCACACGGTGGGATGCCCAATCCAGCGGCATGATGGAGATAACCAGGGCGGCGACATGTAGAATACCAAAAAGCAGACCGATGCGGAAAAATGCCTGGTAGGAGAGCTGCACTTCAGTTTCCGGGAATATCTGGCCGCTTGCGTAGGGCATGTATTTGCCCGGGTGGTCTTTACCTTTGGCAGAAAACCGTAAAATGACAAAATAACTGGCGGTTGCCAGAATCAAAAAAAATAGAAATACCAATGGTGGGCTAAGTAACAGGGGTTTGATCATACAGCCGCCACTAACCTTACTACATTCTCAATCAGGTTGATCCAGGGTGTGGGGAATACCCCGGTTACGATTACGATCAGCGTTAAGACTACCACAGGCACCCCAATCCACAGGGTAGAAGTGACCGTTAGTTGATTCTTTTCTAATGATTTCAGGTTGGCTCGTGATCTCTGGTATTGTTTGACCAGCATGGGCAGGTACCCGATCGATCCAATCACGGTGCACACCAGGAATACTACCAACCCGGCGATGGCGAAGGCGTCTCCAGCGGTCAGGGCTGCTGCGAATATCAGCCACTTGCCGGTAAACCCTGCCAGCAAAGGAATGCCTGACAATCCTGCCAGGGCAGTGCTGAAAGCAAAAGCGTTCAGTGGGACCAGCCGGTTAGCGCCCATCAATTGATTGATATCACCTGTGCCGAAGCGGTATTCATAGTTACCGGCGGTGAGGAAAGCCAGGCATTTCATAAACGCAATGATCGATAACAGGTAGAGACCAGCCGCGTATGCACTGGGTAATTGGTAATAGAAACCAATGCCCAGGGTAAACATCAGGTAACCGGTTTGGGCGATGGAGGAGTAGGAAAGAAAGCGGCGCAGCTGCTGCTGGGTCAGCATGCGGATGACGCCAACCAGCATATTGAAGGAGGCGAATACCATCAGATACAACCCTAATTCCTGTGCTGTCATGCCAAGCTGAAGGATGATCATTGGCATGATGAATAACATGCTTTTGGAAGTGATGCCGGCGAACAAGCCGCTGACAGCGCTGGGCGCGTGGTGATAGACATCCGGCACCCAGGTGTGCAGCGGTACGACCCCGGCTTTGATGCTGAAACCAACCAGAAAACACGCCGCCCCTATGCGGGTGAAATCGTTGGTCATGCTGGCAATCTCTGTCAGGTACAGGCTGCCGGTGCCACGGTAGATGTAGTAGATGCCCAGCATCATGGTCATGGTGCCCAGGCTGCTCATCACGAGATATTTGAACCCGGCTTTTACGGCTTCTTCTTTGGTAAAGCGGAAGGCAATCAGCGCGCTGCCGGTGATAGTGGTCAATTCTGCCATCAAGAACAAGTGAAAAATATCTGCAGCAAAAAACATACTCACCAAACCGGCTATGGTCAACAAGATAAGGGGGTAAAAGAGTAAATAACGCGGGTCACGCGAGAGGTATTCACCGGAATAAGCACAGATGAACAGGCAGATGAAACAGGCAATCCCGCCGATATACACACCAACGATGTTGGGATAAAACAGGATCCCTCCCGGCTGCCTGATGCCGTAAAAAAGGTCATTGATGTTCGTGAGATCAATAAGTGGCTGCACCAGGTTTAATAATGCTGCCAGAGCACCCGCCAGGACCAGGATCGCCAGCAAGGCTTCGATTTTATTGCTCAATCGCAGGGCGCGGGTGAGTACATAGATCGTAAAGGCCCCACCCATCAAAATGGCAATCGGCAGGATGACGGCGATATTTCCTTCCATTATGGCAGCCCCCCCAGAATGGACACAAGGCCAAGCTCTGACCATGTCAGCAGGGGGCCGGGTGTGAGGCCTTCGATAATCAAAAAGACGGTGACCGCTACAGTTGAGATCAACAGGGCTTTGGAGATGTTTGTGTCGACTTTTTCAGGTTTGGTATCACCAAAGAATATCTTGCCAAAGAAGCGCAGGGAATAGATGACGGTGAGGATTGATCCCAGGAGGGTGATCACGGTCAGTACGATGGGAAAACCGGAGTCGAAACCACCGGCAAAGATCATCCATTCACTGTTGAAGATACCCAATGGGGGCATACCGGAGATGCCGAGGACGCCAATGGCAGCACAAACGGTGATGACTGGCATTTTTTTTGCCAGTCCGCCGATCTTGTCAATGTTTCGTTCGTGGGCGGCAGCCAGCAGGATGCCCACCACCATGAACAGCAGCGCTTTGACAATGGCATGGTAGATGACATGCATGATGCTGCCCACCATGCCATCATGGGTCAGAGAACCGAGGCCGAACAGTATGTAGCCCATCTGGCTGACGGAACTATAAGCGATGATGCGTTTGATGTCTTTTTCTGCCAGCGCCATCAGGGCTCCATACACCTCAGAGATCAGACCGGCGATCATCATCCACAGGGCAAACGGCTGCATGGCTTCGAGTGAGAACAACGCCACCGGAAAGCGCAGGACACCATAGGTGCCCATGGAGAGCATGGCAGCGGCAAGAATGATGGTGACCGGCATGGGCGCAACGGTGTGGGCATCCGGCAGCCACAGATGCACAGGGAAAATGGCCATTTTGATACAGAATCCGATCAGGAAGAAGATGATCATGAACACTTGTGTCTGTGCTGGCAGGGATGCTGCCTGCACGGTCAGTGCGGAGAGGCTGGCAGTACCGAAATTGACATACAACAGAATCAGGCACACCAGCACCATCAATGAGCCGATGTGGGTGATGATGAAATACTTTAATGCCACCCGCAAACGATTTTCGCCGTGCCCCCAGCTGATGATGAGCAGACAGGAAGCGATCAACATCAATTCCCAGAAAATGTAGAACAGAAAGACATCATCCGCCAGCGTGGTGCCAGACATGCCCAGGCTGAACAGCAGCAGTAGGGCATAATAATAATGGCTTCTTTTTTCACCGTCTTTGTCGCCCAGCGAATAGATCATGGCAGCCAGGGTGACAAGCACTTCGGTGATGAGAAAAATCAATGAAAGCCAGTTAAGTTCGAGGCTGAATGATATGCCCATGTTGGGAATCCAGGGCAGGGAGAAAACTACCGACCGCCCGGCACGCAATTCTGAGAGCAGGATGATGGGGATGATCAAAGCGCAGCTTTCGCTGATGATGCCAAGAATGGCGGCCTGGGTTTTGGTAGCTTTTTTCCAGAGGATCAGGATAATGACCCCCAATACCGGTAACAGGGTGATTCCAGATAGCAAATAAGCATAAGTATTCATCATTTACTCCTTAACCCATCATCAAATATACCAGAATCACAACCAGCACCACTGGTATCCAGATGAGATCCCAGCGGATTTCTTTGGCTGCTGCTTGAATTTCCTGCTTATCGATCGAACGAAGCGCCGTTTGAATACCCTCATTGGCTTTGTGGCTGACCTGTTCTTCCTGTCGCAGGGCTGATTTTGAGATCCTGATCAGCCCGCTGCCCAATTTTGTCCAGATTTTCTCCATACCGCCTTCAATATTGGTGTAGACCCAATCAGCGGCCTGAAGAAATCCATCGCGCACTTTCACCAGCCCATCATGAAAGACCCCGATCTCCAGTTGATGATAGAGCCAGGCTGCTATCTCGTAGGTAAATAATGTGAGTGGTAGGCGTTCTTCGGGGTGGACAAGGACTTGCTGCAAGGTCTTTGCAGTAAGATCACGTTTTCCCATCAAGTATAACCAGGCACTCGCCAGCACCGTTAACGCCATCCAGGCGATGATGGCTGGCATCGGCAGCTGCTGGCAGCCTGCGAGCAGAAAGGCTGTGTTGAGGGCCAGTAATAACAAAGCACTGCCCAGAGGGGGCAAAGAAACCTGCACCCGTTCTTGATACAGCAGCACAATCCTGGCTGCCAATGCGATAAACAGATAGAGAGCTAACAGATCAGGAATAAGGTATGCTGCCAGCAAGATTGCCATGGCGCTTAACACACCGTTGAGCAGCATAAAAGGCGAAAAAGGGATCACGCGCAGGTAGCTAACCAGCATGATGGCAAGCAACATGGCGCTTGCCAGTACCAGTGTGACAATTTGAAACACTGATTGGTATTGAAAGATGGGGGCGATGCGATACAGCAGATAATAGCCCATGGCAGGCATCAGGATGGCGCTGATCCAGATGGTGATGAATTGCTTATTCTCGCGGGCAATCTGCAGCCAGCCGCCCATCGGGAACAGCGCTACTTTAACGATCACGGCAAACAGGAAACCCGCCAGCACCCATGCCTGGCTGTTGAATGGCATTTGAGCGGCTTGCGTGATCATGGTGTTAATGTCAAGGGTACGGGCAGGTTGATAGAGGATCAGGATGGCTGCCAGCATACTCAAGTCGCCCAGACGCAGGATCAGGAAAATTACGCCAAACGGAATCAAGTTGGCAAAAGATACAATTGCGGTCAATGCCACCAGCAAACCGACCACCTCGAGGGCGATGTAACGCATCATGAACTGTCCGCTGTAGAAGGCCAGGCATCCGGCAGAAAGCGCTACGCTGATGAAGATGGCATGCACCCGCGCTGGAAAAAATGCCAGAGGAAGGCGGTGCTGCCATGCCAGCAGCCACAATCCCGCCAGACATAGAATGAACAGGATGGTGGGGGTGGCGGTGATGCTGAAGGTGATGGCTTCATTGAAAAACACCAGTGTGGTGGAAAAGTCGTGGTCACCCAGCATTAAAAGAGAGAGTAAGCCTGCGCTGTGGATGGCCAACAGGACATAGAAGAATCTACGCAGGGTGGTTTGCCCCAAAAACACGAACACACCGCCAAACAGCAGTGGGATGCCCATCAACAGCAGCAGGATGATGGAGGAGGGATCAGTCATTTTCCTCCTGCGCTGATATTCTATTACCCTGAGAAGTGATGGTTTCATTGTGGGGGTGTTTTGCGATTTGGATGATCAGGGTAAGGGCAAGGCCAATGACAATGGCTTCGATGATGAGGGCGGTGATAACCATGGATTGCGCCAGATAATGATCTTGATATTGCCAGCCGGTGATGACCAGGCCGAGGGTGACGCTTTGCAGCATCAATTTAAGCCCCACAATCTGACGGATGTAAGAGCGGCGCACGAAGAAACACAGCATACCGATCGCAAAGACCAGTAAGATACACAGGTGGACATAAGCAATCGTCCAATCCGGCAGCATAAGATCAACCATCCTGTTCGTAGTCCTCCATGGGAAGCAGAGCGGCAATGCCCAGTGTGCCTGCGAAAATTAACACCACCTGCGCCAGCAGGTCAAAGCGGCGCACCTGCCAGAACCAATCACGGAAACCGGTTTCGACGGGCGGTGTGAGTTCGTTGTTGAGGGTGCGGTAGGCGAACCAGCCGGCGAACAACAGCAACACCACCAGACAGGCGATGATCAGGCTGCTACGTTTGATCTTCATTGGGGGCATCTCCTGTGTTTTTTGCCAGACTTGATCCAATAATGAAGAGCACACTGACCAGACCAGCGCCCACGCTCAGTTCAAACGCACCGGCGATGGGCGCGTCGAAGAGAAAGAAAATGATCGCCAGGATGACACTGCCGAAACCAATGGCAGATATTGTCCAGATGAGGCGGCGCGCCAACAGTACAAACAGGGCGGTGATAATGAAACCTGTCGTTAGTATGGTGATCAAGATGGCGTGGCTTGACAAGATGACCTCCCTGGCTTGTTAGGGTTCAATCGCTTGATTTTTTCATGTAAAGCGATCGGTAGATTGATTTCTTTTTTTATTGTATCCGCAGTGGATACTTCTTTGGGTTGATGATGAATCTATCACCATCCCCAGTATCCTTTGTGCTTTCCTATTGTCGATGGTAATTTATTATACGTGACGTCGAAACCAGCGTCAAACCAGGGTTGTCGCCCTCTGCCCCTTATGAAAATGGTTTTTTACTTTTCGAATACTGACAGGCCGATTGTGTTGCTATAATGAAGCCACAAGCTGCGAATGGTGTGCTCATGAATAACCAAGTCAAACTTTTCGAGATATGTCAGTTGTTTACCTTTGAGGGACAAGTGACGAAGGTACAACCCTTTGGTCATGGCCATATTAATGACACGTTTCGGGTTGAGACCATCACACCCACTGGCGTGGAATATGCCTATGTTATCCAGCGTATCAACGAACGCGTGTTCACCAAACCATGGCAGGTAATGGAAAATATGGTGTCAGTCACCGGCCACATTGCAGGCAAGGTCAAAGAAGCGGGCGGGGATGTCGGCCGCGAAGTGCTGACGATTGTGCCGGCAAGGAATGGCGCGAACTTTGTGATCGACGAAGATGGAAACTATTGGCGCGCCTGCCGTTTGATCTCAGGCACGGTGACGTATGAAACCGGTGAACATCCACAGGTGATGTATGAGGCCGGGTGGGCATTCGGAAGATTTCTGGCGCAATTAGACGATTTCCCTGTATCACAACTGCATGAAACCATTCCAGATTTTCACGATACGCCAAAGCGCTTGAAGCAATTTGAACAGGTCGTCAGTACTGACCCGGTGCAGCGCGCGGGAGTTGTGCAGGCGGAGATCCAGTTTATGCTGGCACGCGCCAACGATTGTGGAAGCGCTGTGGATGACCTGGCATCAGGTAAGCTGCCTCGGCGGGTGACGCACAATGACACCAAGATCAATAACGTGCTGCTGGATGAGCGCAGCGGAAAAAGCCTGTGTGTCATCGATCTGGATACTGTGATGCCGGGCTGTGTGCTGTATGACTTCGGTGACTTGATCCGTTCCGCGGCATCGCTGACCGAGGAAGATGAACCAGAGGCGGAACAAGCTGGCATTTCCGTTGCAGGCTTTGAACATTTGGCGCGTGGATATCTGGCAGCGGCCAATGACATTCTGACCGACGATGAAGTAAACCAACTGGTGTATGGCGCCTGGCTGATAACCTATGAACAGGCACTGCGCTTCCTTGCGGATTATCTTAATGGTGACTGTTATTATAAGATCCAGCATTCACATCACAATCTTGATCGCGCCAGGGTGCAGATCGGCGTGGTGAGGTCGATTGAAAACCATTGGGATGAATTGCACAAGATAATTCACAAGTATGGCCCGGGAGATAAGGAGTAGAAAATGGAATCAACTTTAAAGGCAATCGTATTGGCAGCTGGCACACAATCTATGCGCGCTGATGGCAGCCCGATCCTTTTGGAGCGACTGGGAGAGCAGAGAGTGATTGACGCTGTGCTTAATAACATTCGGACATTGGTCAACGATGAAGACATCTACCTTGTGGTTGGACCTTTTGGAGAGGCATTCAAGCAACACCTGGGGAAATCCTATCACTATATCCAGCAGGCAACCCCCAGTGGTACCGGTCATGCGGTTGCTTTGTCAGAGCCTTTTTTAACTGCCTATGCAGGCGATTTGTTGATCGTTTATGGTGACACACCTTTGTTCAGCGCGGTTTCATTACGCGGTTTGCTGAATCATCACCAACAAACAGGGGCAGATTTGACTTTATTAACTGCCATATCAGACGAGGTTTATCCGTACGGCCATATCATTCGTAACGATTCTTGCAGTATTCACGACCTGGTGGAACATGAACAGGCCAGCAGTTATGAGCGTGCTATTCGCGAATTGAACCTTGGTGCTTACGTGGTGGAATCTTCGCGTTTGTTTCAGGTGTTGACAGCATTGGCTGACCGTCATACAGAGCAAGATCTGGCTTTGACGGAGATTGTCAGTGAATTTTCACTGCGAAACTGGCATATAGGTAGTTATCAGGTCTATGACCAGGATGAAATCCAGGGAATCAACAACCGCAAAGACCTCGAAAGGGCGGCTTTCATTGTACAGAAGCGTCATTTTTTGCGGCAGGAACACAACGAGTCTAACCGGATTCAGTTTGGCACGGGGGGGTGGCGGGCTGTCATCGGTGAAGGATTCACCATGTTCAATGTGCGCCGCCTGTCGCAGGCAATCGCCAACCAGATCCAGCGAGCGGGGCAACAGGCGCAGGGTGTCTTGATCGGGTTTGACCATCGCTTTCTTTCTAACTATGCTGCGCGGGCAGCAGCGGAAATTTTTGCAGGCAACAATGTACCTGTTCAATTGTTAACCGAAGCGTCCCCGACTCCTTTGGTCGAGTATGCCGCATTGGAGGCAGGCGTCGCTTACGGGATGGTTTTTACTGCCAGTCACAACGCGCCGGAGTGGAATGGTTTGAAGGTTTTTCACGGCAATGGTGGTTTGTTGATGACAGAGGAAACCAACCAGTTGGAGCAGGAAGCCAATCTGCTTATGTCACAGAGATTGGTGCGGGTACCTTTTGAAACCGCACACCAGGCAGGCGTGATCCATCATTGCGATTATACCAACGCGTATATCGACCGGGTAGCATCCTTCGTTGATATGGAAATCATCAAACGTGCAGCCTTGCGGGTGGTGGTTGACCCAATGTTCGGGGTGGGGCGGCTGACCCTGGGCATCCTGCTCAATGATGCCCGCTGCCGGGTGAATTTTATCAACGAACGCCATAACCCCTTATTTGGTGGACGCTCACCAGCTCCAGATCTCAATGCCTTGCGGTTGTTAATGGCGCATGTGCGAGATGGCGAATATAATCTTGGTTTGGCGATGGATGGCGACGCTGACCGCATCGCATTGATCAATGAACAGGGCGAGTTTATCGATATAAACGATATCTTGCTGCTGCTCTACTGGTATCTGCATGAGCACAAGGGTTTGCGTGGTGCGGTGGTACGCAATGTGGCAACCACGCATCTGCTGGACAAACTTGCCAGTCATTATGGTGAAGAGGCTATCGAAACCCCGGTTGGCTTCAAATGGATCGGCGATGCTATCATCCGCCATGACGCCTTGATGGGGGGCGAATCCAGCGGCGGTATGACCATTCGCGGTCATATTCGTGGCAAAGACGGTATATTGGCGAGTATGCTGCTGATCGAAATGGTGGCAAAGACCAACAAACCTATCTCGGCGTTATTAGAGGAAGTCTGGCAATTGACAGGGCGTGCAACTATGGTGGAAACCAACCTGCCGGCAACTGCTGAAATGCGTGTGATTGTGCCACAACGTCTTGCGGAATTGATCGATGGGGGTGATCTTCCATGGAGTGTGCGGGAGTTGCGCGAGGATGATGGCACCAAAATTATCTTTGAGAACGATAAATGGCTGTTGCTGCGCTTCTCAGGCACAGAACCTGTGCTGCGAATATTTTCAGAAGCCCCCACATTGGAAGGTGCGCAGGAGATGGTGGACTGGCTGGCTCATGAGATCACAAGGTGAACATTTAGCCCGGTGTTCAGGCGATTTTATGTTTCTCTTATTCTTTTGGGGTAACCGCTCAGGTATAATGGAATTAAGATATATCCATATCTGACGAAAACCGAAAGAAAAAATACAGAAATACCGGATACTTTCAGCCATGCCTGATTATCAACCTGAAAGTAAGCCGTTCACAATGAAGCAAGTTGGTTTGCAAATAGAAGGGAGCCTTACATGAAGAGAAATGCCTGGCTGGGATTCATCATTCTGGCTGTGATGCTGGTTTCGTTGCTGCCTGCAGGGAGCACGCGAGCGGATTCCTTGCAGCCTGTCTATATTCTGGAAATCGATGGGGTGATTAATGCGTTTTCAGCGCGCTATTTAGAGCGTGGTTTGCGCCTGGCAGAACAGAACAATGCCCAACTGGTCATCATCACCCTGGATACTCCGGGCGGGTTGGAAACCGCCATGCGCGAGATGACGCAAATGCTGCTGACTTCCTCGGTGCCGACGGTGGTTTTCGTGACGCCGGAAGGCGCGCGTGCCACTTCTGCTGGTTTGTTCATCCTGGTTGCGGGCGACATTGCCGCCATGTCTCCGGCTACTAATGTGGGGGCAGCCAGTCCGGTAGCCCTGGGCGCAGAAATGGATGCTGTGATGGCCGAAAAGGTCACCAGTGATGCGGCTGCCCTGATTCGCGGGATTGCCAGTGCACGTGACCGCAATGTCGAGTGGGCAGAGGAAGCGGTTCGTGAGAGTACTTCACTTACCTCGGAAGAAGCCCTGGCGATCAATGTGATCGACTTGATTGCGAGAGATGTTGAAGATTTGATCAATCAACTTGATGGACGTGAAGTGGCCGGACGGATCCTGGCAACCCGTGGTGTTCTGCCTGATACCGAACCGATGAACGTCATCGAACGCTTTTTCCATGTGATCACCGAACCCAATATCGCCTACCTGCTGTTGTCTTTAGGGACCTTGTTTGTGTTGGCAGAACTGGCAGACCCGGGTTTGAGTATCGCCGGCATAGGCGCAGTGTTATCCTTTATTATCGCTTTCATGGCGCTGGGGAGCCTGCCCGTCAACTGGGCTGCAATCGCTTTGCTGGCGGTCTCGGTGGTCTTTTTTGTGGTGGCGTTGCTGACTGACACGGAGGTCATCGTCACCATTGCCGGATTGGTGCCGTTTGTGCTGGGTTCGCTGCTGCTTTTCTCGCCCTTCAATCCGACCTCGCCTGCCTTCCCCGTGGTGAGGGTCAGCATCTGGCTGATTGTGTTGATGGCGGGGTTAATTGTTTTCTTCAGCCTGGTGGTGTTGCGGGCGGTGTTGAAGG
>Ga0334882_1001081_pt1 | contig 35006 bp, 25 predicted proteins | sample GraSluR1_MG_5_FD_207226 | JGI IMG/M metagenome (GOLD analysis project Ga0334882, IMG submission 207226) | Sludge microbial communities from methane-producing bioreactor in Wageningen University, Netherlands - Granular Sludge_15_04-R1 | ecosystem: Engineered > Bioreactor > Anaerobic >... | reverse complement strand
GCGCTCCCAGCGGGAAAATCGCTGCTCCAGACCCATGCAACGGCCCGCCGCCCACTCGCCCCCGCCGATGGCCCCGCTCTTCTTGCGCCGCTTCCCGTCGCTTACGCTTTCTTGACGCAGCCGTGCGATCCAACTCCGGGCTCCAAATCCGGGCTTGCGGTCGGGGCGGTCGTCGCGTAGCATTGCCCCCGATTTGTCCGGAAAAGCGTAGGACGTTGCGACGGACGGCTGCACGAGTCGGGGAGGAGACCGAAGGGGCTGGGGAGGGGCTGGTTTCGCATAGTGGCCGCGGCAGATGTCGTTCCGGATCCAAACCCAAAAGCAAGGATGGAAGTTCGGATGAGCTTCATGAACAAGATCAAATCGCTGTTTGCCCCGGCCGGCTCCGGCTCGAGCTCGGGGTCCCGCACCTGCGTGGTGGACGGGGCGCGATTGGTGGACGAAAAGACGGGCCGGCGCCTGGCGCCGCGCGAACAGATCCAAATGCTCAACGCCCTGTCGCGCGTCGCCAAGCAGGAGGCCCTCGACCTGCATGTGGTCTTCGAGAGCGATCGCGCGTTGCGCGAGGTCGAAGACGGCGGAGAATACAACGGAGTGCGCGTGCACTTTGCCCCCGATACGGAACAGCTCGTGGCCAAGGCCTTGAAGCTCTGCCGCGGCGGAGGTTCGATCATCAGCTCCGGCGTGACGATGGAAAGCCGCGCCACGGAAGCCGGTATCACCGTGATTGGCAGCGGAACCTTTCGCAAGGTCTTCCTGCCAGCCGGACTGCCAAGCGGGGGGGGGGACCGCGGGAACGGTGATCGGGGCGGACGCGATCGCCGCCGGGATCGTCGGCGCCCCGACCGGGACAATCGCGGTGGTGGCCGTGGCCAACCCAGAAACCAGTCCAATGCCGAACCAGCCAACGACGCGGGAAATACTCCGCCTGAAACCGACGGAGGCGATAGCGCCGTCCGGAACTTGATTGATCTGGTGGAATAGGTTGCGAATCATTCCGCCTATAAGGCCGGGGCCGTTGCCTCGGCCTTTTTTGTTGGCAGGAAGGCCTATTTTTCCACCGGGACGACAATGCCGCGCAGGAGGATGCGCTGGCAGGCAAGGAATACGGCCAGGGTGGGGAGGGCGGCGAGCAGGAGCGAGGCTTGGACCACGCCGGGGCCGGAGCGCTGCTGAAGCTGGTACAGCCAGACCATGAGCGTCCACATCTTGGGGTCCTGGCAGATCAGGAGGGCGTACATGAAGTTGGCGTAGGCCAGTGAAAAAGCCTGCAGCGCAATGACGGATAGGATCGGCGTGGAAAGTCGCATCGTGATGTGCCAGAAAAGGGTCCACTCGCCGGCGCCATCGAGCTGGGCGGATTCATAGAGGTCGCGCGGCAGGGAGTCGAAGAAGCCCTTGAGCAGAAAAATAGAATAGCCGCTGGCCATGCCGGGCAACAGGAGCGCGGCAAAGGTGTTCAGCAGGCCCAGTTCGCGCAGGAGGATGAAAACCGGAATCTGCGTGACCATGTGGGGGAAGGCCATGGTTAGCATCAGGAAGAGGAGAATTTGCGGCCCGGCGGAGGGTTTGAAGCGGCTGAGGGCGTAGGCGGCGAGGGGGTTCACGATCAGGGCTAGCAGGACGGCCAGCAAGCAGTAGACGGCGGTGTTGAACATCCCGCGCCCGTGGAAAATGATGTAATCGAGGACCGTCTGGAAGTTCCTGAATAGCAACTCACTGCGGATCTGCGACTTATGTTCTCGGAAGAGTTGGGCATGGTGGGCAAGCTGGGGCATGGGGGGGGGCGAAATGATTAAAAACGAGGACTGACCCCATTCTCGCCAGCGGGTTTCGGGGGTGTCGAGGGTGCCGTTTTGGAGCCAGAGGGGAGAGAGGACGTGTTGGGTGAAGTCGAGCCATTCCTGCTGCTGGAGGGGGGGGGCTTGGTCGGGGAAGGCAGAAGGGAGGGGGACCTCGGAATAGGCGGCGTAGTCGGTGCCATGGGCGGCGTTGTATCCGGAGATGTCACGGGAATGGCGCGGCTTGAGATACATCCGGCGGAAGAAGCCCTCGGGGGAAAGGACGGTCTGAGTCCAAGGGGGGGCGGTGAGTTTGAAGGCGTCGAATTCGGCGGCGAGCGGTGTGGCGCCGGGGACGGCATGCGCAAACAGGTAGGCGGGGGGCTGGACAAAGACGGAATACCAGGCATCGAAGTCGGTTCCTAGCGCCGCGTTGAGGTCGGAAAGACGGCCGTAGGTTTCGCGGAGGTGCTTGCGAAATGCGCGGAGCTGGCGGGGGAAGGCACCCGCTTGCGGGGCCCAGTAGTGTCCGAGGGCGATGGCATGCGGGGGCAGTGGATCGGCGGCGAGAAATTCGCGCCAGAGGGGTACGAACTCGGCGCCGGGGGCATCGGCCGGGGGCAGGGGAATGTCTTCGAAGCGGACATAGTCGCTATCGAAGGCGATGTTGAGGGCATCCATCGACTCGTTGAACAGCGCCTCGAGGTGCTTTTGCCAGAGGGCCTGGTCGGAGACGAGGAAGCGGGGGATGAGGTGATTTTCGCGGAGATCGGCGATGGATTTGGTGGAGCCGGCGACCATCAGGCCGAGGGGATAGAGCATGGCGAGGGCGCCGAGGCCAAGCAGGGTGTAGAGGACGGCGATCAGCAGCCGGGTCCGGGGGGCGGTGCGACCGATGGCGGAAAGAATGGGCATGGTCAGTCGGCGGGTCTGCGCGCGGAATCATTTCCACGGCGTGGAAAATCGTTTTCCACGCCATGGAAAACCAGGGGCCGGATTTTCCACGGCATGGAAAAAAACGCGGCGATTTTTCCACGGCATGGAAAACAGTTTTCCACGGCGTGGAAAACCGGGGGTTGTTTTTTCCACGGCATGGAAAAAAACGCGGTGAATTTTCCACAGCATGGAAAACAGGTTTCCACAGCGTGGAAAACGGGGAGGGTTGCCGTGGGGTCGAGGGGGTTCATGCTGGGGGGGATGATAGCAAGGGACGGCGCGGGGGGAAATGGAATATCCTTTTCGCGGGGCGGGGCCTGTGGTTTTGTTTCGGGATCGGGGCGAGAGGACAGGCGATGACGGGCATGAAAAGCGATCGAGGCATGCAGACCAAGCGTCCGCCGGCGTTGCGGCATCTGGAGGGCCGGAAGGCGCCGCCGGTGGTGGAACTGTTTTATGCGTTCACTCATCTGAAGACCTTGTTCCGTCAGGGATGGTTGCGCGCGGGGATTCCGCAGGAGCAGTGCGAGACGGTGGCGGAGCATTCGCTGGGGGTGACGCTGCTGGCGCTGGTGCTGGCCGAAGCGGCACCGGAAAAGCTGGATCGGGAAAAGCTGATCCGGATGGGGCTGCTGCATGACTTCGGTGAAATCCTGGCGGGGGATCTGGTGCCGGGCGAGCGGACGCTGGAGGAGAAGCATGCGCTGGAGCGGGCATCGGTCGAACAGGTGTTTGCGCGGCTGCCACGCGGGGCGGATTACTTGGCGATCTGGGAAGAATTCGAGGCGGGGGCGACGCCCGAGGCGCGGTTCCTGAAGGAGCTCGATCGCCTGGAGATGGGGTTGCAGGCGAGCGTCTATGAGCGGGAGGGGCTGGGAGACTTGTCGACGTTTTTCGATTCCGCCGAAGCCGCGCTGACCACGCCGGCCTTGAAGGACATCCTGGCCAGCGTTCGGGCGATGCGCGGCGCGGGCGAGTCAATCGCCGTCCATGCCCGGGGGGCGCAAGATCAGATTCTTCATACAACCGGATCCCCCCGCGGATGCCTGCGGCGGCCCACGGATGGGAAACCATTATAATCGTCAGCTTTCTTTCCTGAATTCTTGTTCTTCATCCGTGGGTCGCCGCAGGCATCCGTGGAAGAATCCTGGTATTGATGAAGAATCTTGTCTTGCGCCCTGCCCTGGGCGGAGAATTTGGAACGCTTTACCGACGGGGGCCCATGCGGTAGACTGCCCGAATGAATAGTTTTCTTTCAGGGACGATGGGGTTTTGGAGTTTTTGGGGGCGGATGCGGGGAGGGGGGCCGAAAATCGGGCTGGCGTTGATTCTGGCCTGGAGCGGGGTCACGGCGGCCAGCGGGCAGGATCCGCGCGGCTATCGGGGGCGCTGGAACAGTTGGCAATACGAGGCGATGTCGCTGGATCTGGATGTCTGGCGGGTGACGCTGCCGGCCGAGGAGGGCGACCATCATTTCAAGATTGCCTGGACCAACTGGGACAGCGGCGAATGGACCCATGACGGAACCCTTGCGCTGGGTACGGTCGTGGACGCCTATACCGCCGGGGGAAACAGCTCGATCAGCGCCACCGTCGGCCGCCACTACACCATCGCCATGAACAACGTTGGCTATGGAACGCCGGGCCTGATGATCGTGCAGGAAACGGAACATGCGCCGGTGTCGATTACCTCCGTTTCCCATTCCGCGGACGGGCTGACGACAAGTGTCACGCTGGGCACGTCGGCCGAGCCGAGCGCCGGCGAGAAGATGTACGTGCGCCACAGCCTCGACGGCTGGGCGACCTCGTTGTTCGCCGAGGCGGCGGGCAGCGGCACGAACTGGACCGCCGAAATCGAACACGACCCGGCCGAGGAAGGCTGGACCAACGCCTATTACGTGTTGACGACCACGGTGGCCGAGCCGACCCATGCCCACGCCGATCTCCAGGCCATCCGTTGGAACGACAACGGCGGCGCCAACTTTGCCTACATCGTCGGCACCGGCGAGGCGCCCCCGGGGCCGGGGATTCGCATCAACGAGTTCCTGGCGTCCAACGCGGCGAACTTGGCGGACGAGGACGGCGACTTTTCCGACTGGATCGAGCTGTACAATCCGGGCGACCAGTCGGTGAATCTGCTGGGCTATGGCCTGACCGATGATCCGGCCATCCCGTTCCGCTGGGTATTCCCGGATGTGACGATTGGCGCGGGGGAATACCGTTTGGTTTGGGCGTCGGGCAAGGACCGCCGGCCGGCGGATGGCGAGTTGAGCAGCGGCATCCTCCGGGAGGTGTACCGGGACATCGCCGGCACCAGCGTGGCCGCCCTGACCAATCATCCCCGTTTTCCCGATCATCCCGACAGCCGCCATGTGGAAACGGAACTGTTCGAGGCGCCGAGTTGGATCGGCGACCACTACGGCCAGCGCATGCACGGCTATATTCTCGCGCCGGCGACCGGCACCTACCGCTTCTACATCTCCAGCGACGACAACTCCGAGCTGTATCTGAGTTCGGACATGGACCCGGAAAACGCGGAGTTGATTGCCTCCGTGCCCGAGTGGACCGAGTTCCGTCAGTGGGACAAATACAGTTCCCAGCGCTCGGCGCTGATTCCGCTCGAAGAGGGGCAGCTGTACTACATCTGCGCGTTGATGAAAGAAGGCGACCAGGGCGACCATCTCGCCGTGGGCTGGCGGCTGCCGGACAGTTCGTTCGAGCGGCCCATTCCCGGACACCACCTGTTCTCCGACCGCGAACTGCACGCCAATTTCGCAATCAGCGCCTCCGGCGAGACGCTGCAATTGACGAATCCCGAGGGGGCCATGGTGGATCAGTCGCCGTCGCTGCCGCTGCCGGCGGATATTTCCCATGGCCGTTCGATCGGCGATCCCGCCACCTGGCTATATTATGATCAACCCACGCCGGGCGCGGCCAACGACACGCCGGGCTATGGTGAGTTGCTTTCCCCGCCCGCGTTTTCCGCCGCCGCCGGCCTGTATGCCGCGGGCTTCTCGCTGGACATCGCCGCGGATTCGCCCGGCGCCACGGTTCGCTACACCACGGATGGTTCCGCGCCCACTCCCGCCTCGCCCGCGGTCAGCGGGCCGCTCGCCCTCGCCAGCCGCGCCGGCGAGCCCAACGACATCTCGATGATTCCGACCAATGCCGACCTCTGGGAAGGGGAGTCCTGGCAGCCGCCCGACGGCGAAGTCTTCAAGATCCACACCATCCGCGCCCGCGTCTTCAAGGACGGCGCGCTGCCCAGCCGGATCGTCACCCGCAGCTATCTGGTCCATCCAGACGCCGCGTCGCGCTATTCGGTGCCGGTGGTTTCCATTGCCACCGACCGGGACAATCTGTTCGACGCCAACGTCGGCATCTATGTCAAGGGAAACAACGACAACTACTTCCAGCGCGGCCCGGACTGGGAGCGCCCCGCACACATCGAATTCTTCGAGGCGGACGGCACGTTGGGCTTCGCGCAGGATATCGGCCTGCGCATCCACGGCGGCACCACGCGCAACCGCCCCCGCAAATCCCTGCGCGTTTATGCCCGCGCCGAATACGGCGAATCCTGGATCGAGTATCCGCTCTTTCCGGACAAACCCCAGATCACGCGCTACAAGCGCTTCCTGCTGCGCAATTCCGGCAACGATTGGGACCAGACGCTGTTCCGCGACGCGATGATGCAGTCGCTGATGGCCGGCACGGACATGGACATTCAGCATTCGCGTCCGGCGGTCGTTTTCGTCAACGGCGAGTATTGGGGCCTTCACAACGTACGCGACCGCTACGACGACCGCTATCTGGACACCCACTATGGCACCGGCGACGAGGCGAACATCACGGTGTTGGAGGACCGGGTGGATACCGGCTCCGGTTCGTATGACCGCGGCGACCCATCCGGCGTGGCCCTGTACAACGATCTGCGCGCGTTTCTCGCCAGCCCCGGCGTCGCCGATCCGGAGAATCTGGCATACGTTGAAACGCAGATGGACGTGGACAATTTCATCGACCTGCAAACGGCGCGCATCTTCTTCCGCGATACGGACTGGCCCGGCAACAACCAGCCCTTCTGGCGGTTTGTCGCCGACTACAATCCGGCGGCGCCGCGGGGCCTCGACGGCCGCTGGCGCTGGATGCTGCTCGACACCGACTTCGGCTTCGGCCTCGATTTCTGGTATGTTTGGGAGTCGGGTGCGGGAAATGGAAACAACGACGCCAGCCACAACACCCTGGAATATGCGCTTGATCCCGACGGGCCCCGGAACGCCAGCGGGGATCCCAACTGGCCCAACCCGCCGTGGTCCACCTACATGCTCCGCCAGTTGACCCACAGCGCCGCCTTCCGGGCCCGCTTCATCAATCGCTTTGCGGACCGGCTCAACTCCCGCTTCCATCCCGACCACGCGGCCGCCGTCATCAATGGCTTCGAGGCGCAATACGCCCCGGAAGTCCACGAGCACATCCGGCGCTGGCGCTATCCGGCGAACACCGCCGCCTGGAGCAACCATGTCCAGACGATGCGGACGTTCGCGCTGGCCCGCGCGGGATACATGCGCACCCATATCGTCAACACCTTCTCCGAAGTCACCGGCACCTTCTCGCTGACCGTGGACGTGGCCGACGACGAAGCCGGGTACCTCCGCGTGAACTCGCTGGACGTGGCCCCGGGCGAGCCGGGGATCGGCGCCGAGCCTTATCCGTGGACCGGCACGTATTTCCTGGGGGTTCCGGTGCAGGTGACGGCCGTTCCCCGGCCGGGGTTTGCGTTCGCCGGCTGGTCCCACGACCCGGGCGAGGAGTCCGATACCCTGGTGGTTTCCTCAACGTCCACGATCGAGCCTCTGTTCACCGAGAGCGGCTCTGAAACGGTCCTGATCCACTACTGGAACTTCAACGCACCGGAGACCCAACTGGCGCCCTCCTATACGCTGGTGGCCGGGGCGGGCATCGCCATCGATACCGGCACCGCGTCCGTGGTGACCTCCGGCACCGGCCAGGACTTCTGGGGCGAGAACGCCCGTTTTGACGATCCGGCCGGCGCCCACCTGCGCCTCAACGATCCCATCGGCGCGACGATGGATGTGGCGATGCCGACGACGGGGTTTGAAGACGTTGTGATCCAATACGAAACCCGCCGTTCGACCTCCGGCGCGGGTTCGCAGATTCTGTCCTATACCACCGATGGGGCCAGCTACGTCCCGATGCAATCCCTCGTCGTCACTGAAATCCCCACGCTGTACCCCTTGGATTTCTCGGCCATTGCCGGCACCAGTGACAATCCCGCCTTCGGCCTGCGCATCGAGTTTGAGCAAGGCACGGGCGGTGTCACCGGCAACAACCGGTTCGACAACTGGACCGTCGAGGGGACGCCGCTGGGCGAGATCAACCTGCCGCCGGAAGTCATCGCCCCTGTGCCGCTTCAGGAACTCATCGAAGGTGCGGCCGCCGTCACGATCAACCTCAACGACGTCTTTGCGGACCCCGACGGCGATCCGCTGGTATTCGATGCCAGCTCGGATGACGTTGCCCTTGTCGCGGTCGGCGTGACCGGCGCGACGCTGTCCGTCACGCCGCTGCGGCGCGGCGGGGCCGTTGTGACCGTGACCGCCGACGACGGCCAGAACCCGCCCGTTTCGACCACCTTTCGCGTGCTGGTGTATCCGGGAGCGCATGCGCTGGAACACAGCAACTTCCGTTTCGGGGAATGGGACCCCGACCTGCCCGAAAAGACCTATCCGGAACACATGCTGTTTCTGCAGAGCGACCGGAGCGACACGGAACTTGCCACGCCGCTGACCTACGCCTACCACATTGCCCACGACGACTATCACGCCAACGACGCCGGGACGATCGGATTTCCCTACAACAACACGGGTCGTTCGCGCATCAACGGGTTGAACGACGACGGCATTGCCTTCATCAACACCGGCAGCGGCCGGGACCTTGGCGGCACTCTGCTGGCGCTGGATACGCGCAACGTGGATGTCGCCCCCGTTTCGTGGCTGGGCGGCACCGTGCTGGCCAATACGCGGATCTATGCCATCCGCCTCCAGTACCGCGCCGGCGCCACCGGCGAGTTCCTCGATGTGCTCGACGGCGACGACCAGCCGGTGGAGTATATCCGCAACACAACCGGCCACAGCCAGCCGATGGGGTCGGTCCTGCTGCCCGCCGCAGCCCTGGGCCAGGAATACGTGCAGGTGCTGTGGCGCTACTATTGGACCGATCCGCTGGGGGCCACCGGCGCCCGCGCCCAGCTTCGGCTCGACGACGTCCTCGTGGCCAACAACGCAGCCGCGCCGGCCGTCGCCCTCGAATTCGCTATCGAACCGCCCGCCTACGCCCTGAGCGGGGCAGCCCTGCCTCCGTTTTCGGTCCGGGCCGTGGACGGCGACGGCCTGACCGACATCAACTACGCCGGCACCATATCCCTCTCGCTGGACAGCGGGTCCGGCGTGCTCGGTGGCGACACGAGTGTCCCCGCCGTCGCGGGCATGGCGGTTTTTGATGCCGCGACGATCACCGGCGCGGGCGCCCACGTCCTGCGCGCAACGGCGAGTGGCCTCGCTCCGGCCGTTTCCGGGACCGTGATCGTGGACGCCGATCCCATCTTCCTCCCGGGCGGGACCGCCGCCTGGAACAACGACGACCACTGGACCAGCGCCGCCTTTCCAAACGCCGTCGACGCCGCGGCCAAGATCCTCGCGCCGGCCTCGGCCGCACGCAACGTGGACGTCAATGCACCGATCACGATCGGCGCGCTGACCGTGGACAACGCGGATTCGGCCGTCCGCAATCGCATCCGCGGACAGGTGGCGGGCAATTCGCTGACCTTCGCCGCGTCCTCGGGCACCGCTGCGCTGACCATTCTGGGAGACGACCTGGGATTCGTCGAATTCGAGGTTGTCGGCGGCGCGGTGCTGGCCAGCGATTTGGCGATCGCCGTGGACAACATCGCCGGCGATCCGGAGTACGGTGCGCTGCGGCTCCGCCAAGGCTGGAGCGGTCCGGGCGGAATCGTCAAGGCCGGCGCCGGCATGGCGTCGCTCACGGGCGGCGACAAGGCGTTCGCGGGGGCCATCCGGATCGAGCAGGGTGTGCTGGCGTTTACCCAGCCCTCGTCGCCGACCAACAGCGCCGGGACCACCGTCCAGCCGGGCGGGCAGGTGCGGCTGACCTCCGCCAACGATGAATTCGGCGCGCGCATCTATTCCTTCGGCGGCACGCTCTCCTTGAGCGGCAGCGGGCGCAGCGGCGTGCCGGAAAGCGAGGGGATGGGCGTTTTGGGCGCCTTGCGCTACGAGCCGGGGGCCACCACCAACCGGGCCGTGGTGCTGGGCCCGGTGCAGATCACGGCCCCGGCGGGCATTCATGTGGCGCATGAATCCAACGAGATGGAATTCGCGGGGGCCCTATCGGGCGCCGCCGCCCTCAGCAAGTCCGGCGGCGGCACGCTGATCTTCGCCGGCGCTGGCTCGACGTACACCGGCGAAATCGAAGTCGAAACCGGCGGCCTGATGGTGCAAGCCGCGATTCCGGCTTCGTCCGTCCTGATGAAGAACGGCACCTTTGTTGGCGGCACCGGTTCCCTCGGCGGCAACCTGCACCTCAACGCCGGCGCCGGCTGGCTCTTCGATCCGTCCGGACCGCTCGGGGTCGGCGGCACGGCCACCTTCGGCGGCTTCGGCGTCGTCGATCTGATCGGCTTGGACGAAGATACGCCTGCCGGGACGTATCCGTTGATCGACGGTGAGGTGAATACGGCCAACGTGGCGAACCTCGGTGCGGGCGCCGCCGTGGCGATTGGCGGGGACAAAACGGCTTACTTCTCCGCCGGGCTGGCGCTGGTGGTCCAAGGCGGCGCCGCGCCGACCGGCTATGAAGCCTGGAAGCAGAATGAGTTCTCGCCCGAGGATCAGGCCGATCCGGCCATCAGCGGGCCGGAAGCGGATCCGGACGAGCCCCGCGTGCCCAACCTGCTGCGCTACGGCCTCGGCATGAGCCGGGCCGACGACTACCACGACTTCCGCCCGCTGGGCGGGGTTGCCGATGCCATGGCCTACTATCGCCACCGCCGACTCCTCGATCCCGCCAGCGGCGTTGTGTACGGCATCCAGTTTTGCGATGACCTGGAAGCCAACGATTGGACCGATGCGGTCGTCGGCATGCATCTCGAATTCGTTGGCGCCGCGCCGAACGGCGACGGAGTGACCGAAACCGTTGAATACCGTCTGCGGCCCGGCGCTGTCGCCCGCTACCTGCGCCTGCGGATCCTTCTGGCCGGATAGCCGCCGCGCTCAACGAGCGCAGCTACAGGGGGACCGCGCTCAACGAGCGCAGCTACAGGGGGGCGGTCGGGTTCGGCTGTAGAGGCGCCCGCCGGGCGCGTCGGCCCGGGAGGCGCCGCCATCGACTCGTGTTCGACGGCTTGGCAAAGCCGTTACCCAAAAACGACGGTGCGGTTTTTGTAGACGAGGATGCGGTGGTGGAGGTGCCAATAGATGGCGCGGGAGAGGACGATTTTTTCGAGGTCGCGACCGAGGCGCACCAGGTCGTCGATGCTGTGGCGGTGGGAGACGCGGATGACGTCCTGCTCGATGATGGGGCCTTCGTCGAGGCGTTCGGTGACATAGTGGGCGGTGGCGCCGATGATCTTGACGCCGCGGTCGTGGGCGGCGTGATAGGGGCGTCCGCCGGCGAAGGCCGGGAGGAAGGAGTGGTGGATGTTGATGATGCGCGCGGGGAAGGCCTCGACAAAGGCGGGGCTGAGAATCTGCATGTAGCGGGCCAGGACGATGAAATCCACCTGCGCCTCCTGAAGGGCGGCGATCTGGAGGGGCTCGGTCCGGGACTTGTCGGCCGCGGTGACGGGCAGATGCTGGAACGGAATGCCGTGGCGTTCGGCGAGGCCGCGGTGGTCGGGATGATTGGAAAGGACCAGGGCGATATCGACCGGCCATTCGCCGCTTTCGTAGCGGGCGAGGATGTCGTAAAGGCAATGGGCCTGCCGGGACACCATCACCCCCATGCGCAGGCGGCGATCGGAGCGGTGCAGGCTCCAATCGATGTGGCGCGGCCTGGCGATGGGGTCGAAGCGGGCGGCGAACTCCTCGAGGGGGAGGGTGCAGCCATCGAGTTCCCATTCCATGCGGGCGAAGAAGACGCCGTCGGCGGTGTCGACATACTGATCGAGGGCGATGATGTTGCCATCGTGGGAGGTGATGAACGACGAAAGGGCGGCGACGATGCCGCGCTGGTCGGGACAGCAGACCAGCAGGATGGCGGTGGGACCGATGGCAGGCATGGGATCGGTGGGGAGGGGGGTCAGTCGTTGGTGGGGAAGAGGGGGGGCTCGCGAGTGGACAGATCCGGCGCGGCGTCCGCCGGGCGCTCTTGGGCGACGAACGTGGCAACGAGCGGCCGGTGGTCGGAGGCGTTCAACAGCAGCGGAGAGCGCACGGCATAAGTCTTGTCGAGGACGACTTCGCGGAGCATGCCGGCATTGACGAGCATGTAGTCGACGCGGTGATGGGTGTCGCTTTCGACGCGCTGGGTCCAGGCGTCGCCGGCGTCGTCGGTAGGCCGCAGGTCGAACAGGATGGATTCGTTTTGATAGGTCAGGACTTCGCGCAGGGGGCGGGAACCGGGGACATCGTTGAAATCGCCGACGACCAGCAGGTTGACATGCGGGTTGGCGTGCAGGGCGGAGCGCACGTGGTTGCCGAGCAGCCGGGCCTCGTTGCGGCGCATTTCGGCCTGTCCGTATTCGTGGAACAGCTTGGACTTGAGGTGGGCGGTCATGAGGCGGAAGCGGTAGGCGGGATTGATCTCGATTTCGAGTTCAATGAAGCCGCGCCGCACGGGGTTCTTGAAGGGGCCGATGGTATAGATGTCGTTCGTGCGGGGATGGCGGCCCACGATGGGGTAGCGGGAGAGCACGGCGAGATTGAGGTCGTCCGGATCCTGGCGCTGGTAGTCTTCGTAACGGTACTCCAGGCCGTGCTGCCGCAGGCGATGCTTGAAGTCGGCCCAGGCGGGGGGATCGCCCATTTCCTGCACGGCGAGAATGTCGGGCGACACCTGCTGAATGACCCGGAAGAGACCCTCCACGCCGGGACGGGGCTGCGGGACGAGGCCCTCGGCCGATTCGCCGGGATCGGAAAGGCGGTACTGGTGCAGGTTGAAGGTCATGACGGAGAACTCGCCTTCGCCGGGGCGCGGCAAGGCGGGTGTTTCCGGCGCGGACTGGCCCGGTCCGCGATCGAGGGCGGAACAGGCGGCGGTTCCGAAGGCAAGGACGACGAGCAGCAGGCCGGCGGCGGCGAGACGCGTCTGCATGGGGGACCTCCTATTTTTTCTGGTAGGCGGCTTCGATGCGCTGGGAGATATCGCGATACTTGATATCCACGCCGTAGATTTCCTTGAAGAAGGCGATGGCCTCGTCGGTGCGGCCCATTTTCTCGGCGAGCAGGCCCATTTGGTAGATGACGTCTTTTTTGGTTTCATCCATGAGGGTGAGTTCGGACGCGGCCTTTTGGAGCTGCTCGAAGGCGATGTCGAACTGGCCTTTTTCGGTGAAGCACAGGGCGAGGTAGTAGAGGGCGCGCGTGCGGCGCTGGGGATTGCGCTGGGCGAGCTGGAATTCCTCGATGGCGTCGTTGAACTGCTTGCGCACATACAACTGGTAGCCGAGTTCGTAGCGGAATTGCAGGTCGTTGGGGTAGCGTTTGACCATGTCGATGGCGTCGTTGTAGAGGAAATCGGCCTTTTCCTTTTCCTGGGCGGCGGCGGTGGCTTCGTCGCCGGCTTCGCGGGCCTCGGCGATGGCCAGATCGAACTTCTTGACCTTGATTTGCGAGGCGGTGCGTTCGATCTGCGGGTCGGAGCGTCCGGCGGCCTGGGTGGCCTCGTCCAGCGCCTGGAGGGCCTCGTCGAAGCGCTCGGCGCGGACGTAGAGATCGGCCAGCGCCCGGCGGAAGTTCATGTTCTGGGGCTCGCGCTCGATATCCTTCAGGCGCTCGGTGATCAAGGAATCGATATCGGCTTCGCCCTTGACGGACTTGGCCTGCTGCTCCAGCAGGATCGCTTCTTTCTTGTCCTTGAGCTTGGTGCGGAAGTCGCCCTTCATGTTGTCCCATCCGCCGGACTTCATGGTATCGAGGGCGGCGGCATCTTTGAGATTCTTGATGGCGAGTTGGTCGTTGGGCAGGAGGTCGGCCACGGCGGCATAGCAGTCCTTGGCGCCGCCGGGCTGGTTGGTTTCGATGTAGAGCCGGGCCAGCAGGCGCAGGAAGGACACCTCCTTGGCGAAGTAGGGCCGGGTGATCTCCAGGGTCTGCACGGCGACGCCGGGCATGCCGGCGGCTTCCGCGGCCTGCGCGAAAAATTTCAGGAACGGCAGGTTGAGCGGATCGATCTCGAGCAGCTTCTCCGCCCCCTCGAGGGCGGCCTGGGGATTCTTCTTCAGCTTGCCCTGGGCGCTCATCAGGGTGAACGTGCCCTTGAGCGACGCCATCTGATGGGTCATGGCGTTGGGTTTCCTGGCCAGCATGATCTTGACCTGCGCAATGCGCAGGTTCTTGCGCGCCAGCATGAAGCCGGGCTCGATGGAGATGACCTGCTTGAGCATGTCCAAGGCGTAGCCGGCGTTGCCGCGCTCGAGGGCCGCCATGGCCTTTTCATACAGGTCGCGGGTTTTGCGGGGAATTTGTTCCAGCGTGACTTCTTCCATGATGCGCTCCTTCGCCAAAAAGATGGATCGTACGATCTCCAAATGCCGATGGGTGGCAGAATAGGACCAGCGGTGCGGGTCCGTCAAACCTGAAAATCTCAGCGCGAACGGCGGCCGAGGCCGCGGAGGATCTGGATTCCCTCCTCGAGGCCTTCCTGGAGGCGCTGCTGGTCGGATTCGGAAAGCCGCTCGAGGTGGGGGGCGATTTCCGCCGGGAGCGCACCCCCGGAGAGCGCATTTTTCAGCAGGTGGTCGAGATCGGGCAGGACGACAGGCTTGCGGAGCGGTCCGCGCAGGGTCAGGGGAATCATCAGGCCGCCGTCTTCATAGGGCAGATAGGCGGAGCGGTCCTTGCCATCGGTCAGTCGCCGGGTTTCCTCGGGGGAGGCGATCAGCCGCGCGGTCAGGTCCATGCGGTCGTCGAAGGGAAGGATCGTGCCGGCCAGGGCGAAGCGATAGCCGGGGAGGGCGAGCCGGGCGTCGGAGAGGGTGGCGGTGCCGTCGCGCAGGGCCAGCGTGGCGGTGGCCTCCTCGTAGCGGGAGGTGGTGACGGTGCCGCTGGACTGCCTGGCTTCGTCGACCTTGGTGCGCAGCCGCGGGGCCAGGCGCAGCAAAATCACATTGTCCAGTTGCAGCCAGACCTGATCCATCAGCGATCCGCTGTCGCCGACGGTTTGGAGGTCGTCGATGCGCAGCGCGGCATCGGCGGAAAGCGAGCGCAGGGCGGGCTCGCCGACGGCCTGACCCGCGAGGCTGGCGTCGAGGTGCAGCCGCCCGGACAGCTCGCCGACGGTGGACACATCACTGGCGACCAGGGCCTCTTCGATGGCGAGATGGTTCGCGGTGATTGACTCGAACGCATACGAAAGGGGGCAGGCCAGCAGGTCGATTTCGCCGCGGGCCTGGAGTGCCCCGCCATAGGCCGTGCAGGAAAACGCCGGAATGGAGAGGATGCCGTTGTGCATTTGCAGGGTCGCGGAACCATCCGTCAGGACATGGGCGCCGTAGGCGATGTTCGGGAACGTGAGGTCCAGGCGGGCTTGCAGATGGCGAAGGGCCAGGGCGGTGGCGGGATCCTCCGTGAGGGCCATGGTGCCGGGCGGAGGATCGCAGGGCGGAAAATCCACGCGCCATTCTTCGGGGAGGGGCGTGCCGGACACCAGGTGGCTGACCACGGGCCCCGGGAGCGAAAATTCCGAGCGAAGCACCGTTTGCAACACGAGCGGATGTCGCTCGGTGGCTTCCGGGGTTTGCAGCCGCAGGACGATTTGCAAACGATCCGCCAGGGTCCCCGAGGTTTCCAGCGTCGCCTGAAGGCGCTGGAACGGCAGGGTGTCGTCGGGCAGGAAGACGCGCAGGTCGGCTACGTCGCCGATATCCAGGCGCGCGTTGAGATCGATCGGCCAGGCGCCCAGATTTCCAGCATGGTCGGCGAGGGGCGGCCCCGACAGTTGGAAGTCCAGGGAGGACGTTTTGCCGAGCGTGGTTTTCCCTTCGATGTGGACGGGCAGGCCCGGCGCATAATCCCGCAAGGTGAAGTCGAGATCGGTCAGCGCGAAGGTGTCTTTCTGTCCGTCCGCGCGCACCGTCACGAATTCGAAGCGGGCCTGTTCGATGGCGACCAGGCGGATGGATAGCGGCGGCTCCGTCGGCGCGGCGGGCACCGGGGCGGGCTTGGGTTCGGGTGCCTCGACGGGCCGCGGCGCGGACGGATCCGGCGGCAGGGCGACCGGGGGGGCCGGTGGGGGCGTCGGCAGCAGATCGGAGAAATTGAAGCGGCCATCCGCGTATTGCACAATCCGGATCGTCGGTTCGGCCAACTTCAGCGAGGTGATTTCCTTGGTGCGCCAATCCACCAGGACGGCGAATTCCCGCATGGAGGCGAAATCCTGCGTGCCGTCGCGCTCCTTGACGCTCACGTCACGAACTACGAGGGAGAACGGGAAGAGCGTGTAGTCGATCCGGTCGTATTCAGCGGTTCGCCCGGTCGTGCGTTCCATGTAGCGGGTGGCTGCCGCCTTGAATTTGGGCGTATTAAGCGAATAGCGCAGGGTGACGTGCGCGGTCAGCACCAGAAACACGGTGACCCCGGCGAGCCAGAGCAAGAACTTGGGCAGGCTTTTCATGCGACATAGCCTAGACTGTTTTCCGGGAAAATCCAGTCAAGATCGAGTCGCGGATCAAGCATCGCGATACAGGACACTCGGGTAGGTCGCAGAAAAGAGAATATGGATGCGGCATATTGACGCCTTAGGCTTGCTTTTGCTAGCGTTCTTGCCGTGAAGGCGCTTCTTCGGCTCCTTATTCAACGGGCGTGTGCCCGCGCGGACTGAACAGCGCTTTCTTTTCGGATGGGTGCGCCACCATTGGCGCGCCCTAAGGAGGCATCATGAAGACGCGAGTGGGTTGGCTCGGGTTGATGGTTTCTGTGTGGTTCGGGTTGCCTTTCGGCGACGCGCGAGGTGACGACCATGGAAACACGATGGGGACCGCCACGGCGTTTCCTCTTGGAAGCATTGTGGCCGGCACGCTGGAAACGGCCGACGACGTGGACTATTTCGAGACCACCTGGTCGCCGCCCCCTTCCCCCTATTACGGGATCGCCGTTTTTCCAGGCAATGCCAACGTCAAGGCCGTCATGCAATGGGATCACCCAGGCTATCCAACAGAATCGGACAACCTCTACTGTTTTCTCCATCGAAGCTCATTGATTGGCCGAAACGAGACCCTGTATTTCAAGATATCCTACCGCTCCGGTTCGGGCGGCGACGGATACCACATGGCCTCGGTCGTCGTCCCCGAGACCGCGACTCCGATCGGCGACCTGGTCGAATACACCTTGAGCCCGGATGCCCCCGTGGATGCGCGCCTGTACAGCTTGGATGCCGGACTGTATGCCGTCGGCGTGTGCCCCATGGAGGACTAATGGCCGTCGCCGCAGTTCGCCTCGTGGGAAGAGCACCCCTCGGCAGGGTGGGGCACGGGCCCCTGGCTTAATTCCGGGGAGGTCGTGACCCTCATTCGTTTTGACGAGCCGGGCACGCTGCGTTCACTGAACAACTATCGCAGTTGGGACGACATGGGGCCCGGCGGCAAGGCCTGCGGTCTGCGCCTTCAGGCGTGTGCGCCCGTGCCGCTGGCAGGCGGCGAGGGCAGCGGCCGCATCGCCACGGCATTCGAAATCGACACCTGGTCCATGACCCTTGAGCCCGACACCCACTATGGCGTCTGGCTCACCGATTCCAGTGGCGCCATCGTGGATTCGGGATATCACCTGGGCGTGTTTGAGTCATACGACAGTGACCCGTATCGGCGTGCCGGGACGCCCTGGCCGGGACTCACATTTGAGACGCATGACGACACCAGCTATGCCTTTACCGTTTTTGCCAACGAGGCCAAAGACGAGGACTACGGGATCCATGTCCAGGCCTATGTGGACGACTATGGCGAATGGGAATACCAGAATCCGCCATCGGGAACCGTTCAGCCCAACGTTTGGGCCAACGGCCAAATCGAAGTTCAGCCCGACGTGGATCAGTTCCTGTTCCCGGCGGTGGCCGGCAAGACCTACGCCCTCTACTGCCCGGATCAAGGGCAGTTCTCTATTTCCCTGAACGGCGACTGGAGTTGGCCGGGCGATTACTGGGGCGACTTCTTCACCGCCCCGGCCAACGGCAACTGCCGCGTTCGCGTGGTGGCGGGCTGGAACTATGATCCCGCCAGCGTGGATTATCAATTCCTGGTGAGCGAATTTGACGACGACGCGGACAACGACCGGGCCAGCGCCATTCCCCTGGAGGTTGGCGGGCCGGCGGTGGCCAACGATTTGAAAGCGCCCGGCGACCAGGATTATTTTGTGTTCAACGTCGCCTCCGGCACCACCTACCGCCTGACCAGCGGTGCCGGCCTGCAATTGCGGGTCTATTTGAACCAGACCTGGTACCGTTGGAGCAGCTCCACCGGCAGCCTGGACTTTCCCGCGGCGTACACCGGCCCTTGCTACGTTGCGGTTCGAGCCAACCCGGCCACGGGCGCCTATACAATCGGCGTGGAAGAAGCCGGCGACCCCTATGCCGACTGGGCCGCCGACTTCGATTGGGGCGAATTGCCCAACGGTCCCGGCGACGATGCCGATGGCGACGGCTTCACCAACGACCAGGAGCGCATTGCCGGCACCGACCCCACCCGGGAAGGCGATTTGTTCAGGGCCAGCGCCGCCACCACCACGCCCGCCGGCGATGGCATCGTACTGGGCACCGCCCTGCCCGGCCGGGTCTATACCGCCCGCTACACGACCGATCTGCGGCTCGACTGGAGCCTCTGGTTGCCTGCCACGCTGTCCATCGTCGGCGATCAGATCATTGCGCCGATCGATCCCGCCCGCCCCCATGCCGTGTATCGTCTGATGGTGGAACTGGAATAAACATGAAAGAGGATCAACTCGCTATGAAAACAACCCTATGGATTGCCGCTTGTGCCGGGCTTCTTTCGCTCACCCTGCCACAAGCCCACGCCCAAGGTCCCAACCGGGCCTTTTACCGGCTCTCGGCCTTCTCCGGCGCGATCACCCTTCCCAAAAGCGAAATCTTGAGCTGGTCCAATTCCATCCCGAACCAGACGGTTCAAGTCCAGCAAGCCTATAGCCTATCGTCCACTTCGTCCTGGCAGAATTACGTTCAAATTGTCTCCACGGGCACGCTGATGTCTGTTTGGATCTATGACCAGACGGCGCCGCCCGACATGGCCTTGATTCCAGCGGGGCGTTTCAGGATGGGGGACTGGTGGGAGTCTTTCAGCGACAATTCCCCCCCCGCATGCGGTCGAAGTCTCGGCTTTCTACGTCAGCCGTTATGAGACAACCAAAACCCTTTGGGACGAGGTCTATGCCTGGGCCATCGACCATGGGTACGACTTCGACAACGAGGGGTTCGCCAAGGGTTCCAATCATCCCGTCGTCAACGTCAACTGGTACGACGTGGTCAAGTGGTGCAATGCGCGGTCGGAAAAGGAATACTTGACCCCAATCTATTATACCGATGAAGCGCAGACCGCCGTGTACCGAACCGGCCAGGTGGATATTTCCTATTCCGGCGTCAACTGGGAAACAAACGGCTACCGCTTACCGACCGAGGCGGAATGGGAGAAGGCGGCATGGGGGGGAGGAGCCGCTCCTAGATCTCGATTTCCCTGGGCGGATGATGCCAACATTGATCATGATCGGGCGAATTACTATTGCGCATGGCTATTGGGAATGCCGTTTTATCACTATGATCGCGGATATCAAGGATACGACACCAACTGGATATCGGGCGACATGCCGTACACCAGTCCGGTCGGCTCCTATCCGGCAAACGGTTTTGGCCTGTACGACATGGCGGGCAATGTCCGGGAATGGTGCTGGGATTGGTTCGGGGGATATCCGGATCAGAATTCGATCCAATACGATCCGCGAGGGCCGCTCGGCGGATCGTATCGAACCTTTCGGGGAGGCAGTTGGGGGGGCTACGCCATCTATTTGCAATGTTGGTGGCGTGGGTATCTTCCCCCGGATACCTTCGGAAATGATTGGGGCTTTCGTGTGGCGCGAAACGCACTGCCCAAATGGGATTAGATTTTCAGGACCCAAAGGAAAATGACTGGCGGTCACCGGCCCTTCCGCGTTGGACGCGTGTCGCCTGACGTCAAGATCGAGTCTTGAAGAGCGGGCCGGTTTTGTGGACCCTGTGGCGCATGAACATTCCAGCCGAATCTCCTGCCGCCGTGCCCGCCCGTCGCGACATTCCCGAAGACCTGACGTGGGATCTGTCGCCGTTGTATGCCACCCCGGAGGACTGGGAGGCCGACTTCGCGCGCCTGGATGAAGCCGCCGCGCCGGTGCTGGCCCTGCAGGGCCAGTTGAACAGCGCCGAGGCGGTGGCGCGCCTGCTGGAGGCGGAGACGGTGCTCGACCGCTTGCTGGAGCGGCTGCATACCTACGCGCATCTGCGCCACGACGAAGACACCGCCCGCAACGAGGACCAGGCCCGCGAGTCCCGCATCCGCGCCCGCTATGTCGAAATCGCCGCCGAATGCGCCTGGATCACGCCGGAACTGCTCTCCCATCCCGAAGACGAAATCCGCGCCTGGATGGAAGACCCTCGCCTGGCCGATTGCCGCCGCACGCTGCTCAAGGTGCTGCGCAACAAGCCGCACGTGCTCTCCGCCGCCGAGGAGCTGCTGTTGGCTCGCGCCGCGGAAGTCCTCGGCGCTTCCGAACAGACCTTCAGCCTGTTGAGCAATGCCGACATGACCTTCCCGGATATCCAGGGCCCCGGCGGCGAGGCGCTGCCGCTGACCGAGGGGACCTATCGCACGCATTTGGAGAATCCCGATCGCGGCGTTCGCCGGGCCGCTTTCGAGACCCTGCTCGAGGGCTACGGCAAGTTGCAGCACACCCTGGCCTCGACGCTTTCCGCGACCGTCAAGTCCCACGTCTACATGGCCGAAGTGCGCCACTTCCCTTCCGCCCTGGAGGCGGCGCTGTTCGACGACCAGGTGCCGGTGGCCGTCTACGACGGGTTGATTGCCGCGACCCACGACGCCCTGCCGCACTATCATCGGTATCTCGCGCTGCGCCGCCGCACACTGGACTTGCCCGATCTGGACATGTACGACCTGTATGCGCCCCTGGTGCCCGCCTGCGCCGTGAAGGTTCCCCGGGACCAGGCCCGCGACTGGGTCCTCGAGGCCTGCCGGCCTCTCGGCCCGGAATACGGCGCGGCCCTGGAGACCGCCTTTTCCGGGCGCTGGATCGACTGGCTCGAAAACCGCGGCAAGCGGTCCGGCGCCTACTCCAGCGGATGCTACGACAGCCCGCCCTACCTGCTGCTGAACCATCACGACCGGCTCGACGACGCCTTCACGCTCGCGCACGAGCTGGGCCACTCCATGCACACGTGGCTGGCCAACCGGACGCAGCCCCACCGGATGGCGCACTACCCCATCTTCCTCGCCGAGATCGCCTCCACCGTCAACGAGCTCCTGCTGACCCGCCACCTGCTGGATGCCGCAACCGATCCGGCCCTTCGCGCGCATCTGCTCAACCACCTCTGCGATTCCTTCAAGGGCACGGTGTTCCGCCAGGTCATGTTCGCGGAGTTCGAGCGCGACCTGCACCGCTGGGAAGAGGAGGGCACTCCGCTGACCGCCGAATTTCTGCGCGAGCACTACTACGAACTCAACCGCGTGTTCCATGGTCCGGCGCTGACCGCCAGCGAGCCGATCAGCCTGGAGTGGTGCCGCATTCCGCACTTCTACTACAACTTCTACGTCTACAAGTACGCCACCAGCTTCTGCGCGGCGCTGGTGTTGGCTCGCCGCCTGCGCGCCGGCGAAGGCGTCGACGCCTATCTCGGCATGCTGCGCGCCGGCGGCAGCCGCGATCCCCTGGAGGCCGTCGCCGCCGCCGGCGTGGATCTGCGCGATGCCGGCGTGCTGCGCGAGGCTTTTGCCGAATTCGGCGAGGTCCTCGACCAACTCGAAGGCGCGCTGGCTTCCCCGGCGCCGTGAAAGCTCGCGAGGCCATCCTGACCGTCCTGGACTTTGAGTCCACCGGCGCCGTGCGCGGCTATCCCGACGAACCGTGGCAGGTCGGCATGGTGGAAATGCGCGACGGGCGCGTCACCGGCCGCCATTACGAGAGCTACCTGCGCGTCGAGGCTGGCCGCCCGTTCAATCCCTACGCCCCCGGTCGCCATGCCGAGTTGCGCGATGTCCTGTCCGGCGCGCCCGTCGTGGCGGAACTCTGGCCCGTCTGGCGGCCGTGGCTGCAAGGCCGCCCGCTTGCCGCCCACAACATCGGAACCGAACGCAAGTTCATCCGCCGCGCCGCGCCGCTCCACGATCTGGGGCCCTGGATCGACACCCTGCGGTTGGCGCGCCACATTCGCCCCGACCTGGATGGACACTCGCTGGCGGATGTGGCCGGAGCCCTCGGCCTCGTCGAGCGCACCCGCCAGTTCTGTCCCGGACGCGACTGGCACGACGCGCTGTTCGACGCGTTCGCCAGCGCCCTCGTGCTCGAATACGGCCTCGCCCTGCCCGGATGGGAAACCATCCGCCTCGAAGCCCTGGCTGCGCCCACTGGGCGCGGGGATTAGGAGGAGGGTACGGGACGGGGGCGTCCCGGCTCCCAACAGCCGATATGATGAGACCCGACGCCCTCGTCGGGGGATGAAAGCGGCAGAACCGCGGTGTGTCGCCCACGACAGAGGGTCGCTTCGGTGTCACTTCGGTTGATTTTCCGATGCGCCTCGGGTAGGGTGGGCGGACTGAATCATGAGCGCAAAACGGAAAATCGCGGTATTGGTTGGCGACGGGATGGGTGACGAGCCGGTGGCGGTGCTGGGCGGCCGGACGCCGTTGCAGGTCGCCGACATTCCCTCCATTCGCCGCGTGGCGGGGCTGGGACAGGTCCGGCTTGTGCATACGGTGCCCGACGGACTGGCCCCCGGCAGCGATGTGGCCAACATGGGGTTGCTGGGATACAACGCGCGCGAAAATTATACCGGCCGCGCCGCGATCGAAGCCGCCGGCGCGCGGCTGCCGCTGGAATCCAACGATGTGGCCTACCGGACCAATCTGGTCACCATCGAGGACGGGCGCATGTTGGATTATTCGGCCGGCGACATTTCCAGCGACGAGGCGCGCGAATTGATCGATGCGCTGAACCAGGCGGTGGCGCGGGACGACTTGCGCTTCCATGCCGGCGTCAGCTATCGGCATCTCCTGATCTGGCGGGACGGGCCGCTGGAGTTGTCCGTGACTCCGCCGCATGAGATCGCCGACCAGCCCGTGGCCGGATATTTGCCAACCGGTCCGCGGCAGGAAGAGGCTCGGGCGCTGATGGATCTCTCGCGGCAGGTGTTCGCGGATCATCCGGTTAACCAGGCGCGAATCGCCAGGGGGCTCTCGCCCGCCACCCAGGTTTGGTTCTGGGGGTACGGGAAGGCGATGTCGCTGCAGCCCTATCCCGAGCGCTATGGGCTCCGCGGCGGGGTGATTACCGCCGTGGACCTGGTGCGCGGACTGGCCGAGTTGTGCGGTCTGGAGGTGATCCGAGTGCCGGGCGCCACCGGATGGATCGATACCAACTACCGCGGCAAGGCCATGGCGGCCATCGACTGCCTGCGGCGGTCGGATTTTGTCTATGTTCACGTGGAGGCCCCGGACGAGTGCGGGCACAAGGGCATGGCCGAGGAAAAAGTGCGCGCCATCGAAAACTTTGCCCATCAGGTCGTGGCGCCCGTCTGGGCGGCGCTGGAGGCTGATGGGCAGCCCTACCGCCTGATGGTCTGCACGGACCACCGCACGCCGATCCACAAGCGCGGCCACACCAGCGATCCGGTTCCGTTCGCCTGGGTGGATGGACCGCTGGGGGCGGAGGCTCCCGATGCCTCGGCTGCGTTTGATGAGTTCATTCCCGCCGGAGCTGACCTGCCGCTGGTGTGCGACCTGATGTCTTCCCTGCTGCGGAAGGGATAAGCGGATTCACCGCCGATTCGGTGGAACGGCTCGGGTCGTCAGGAGTCAGGCGACTACATGTCGCGATAGTCGGGACCGACGCCGTGGGTGGGGGTATTCCAGAGGATGTTGTCGAAGGGGCACTTCAGGGTGCAGCAGCGGCACTGGATGCAATTTTCGGCGCGGACCACGATGGCGGGGCCATCCGCGGCGGGTTCATAGACGTTGGCCGGGCAGAAGCGCAGGCAGGGGGCCGAATACTTCTCGAAGCAGATCCGGCAGGGGTCGGGTTGCTTGATTTCGATGTGCTCGGAGCCTTCGCGGACGCGCAGGTGGGCGAGATAGAGGTCGGAATCCAGGCCGAGGTCGAGGGGTCCGTCGTCGGGCCCGCCTGGAAGGGGGGCCTGGCCGCGGTGGGTTCGCAGGGAAGTCCGGTCGTCGCGGGTGGGGATGCGACCCCACGGGATGCGCCCGCCGGTTAGCCAGGTCATGCCGGCGGCGGCCATGCCGAGGGGCAGTCCGGCGCGGAACGCGGCGCGGTAGTTGGCCGTACGGCGCAGGCCGTCCAGCGAGGGGATGTCGTCCAGGGAAAGCGGGGCGTCGGCGACGATGGCGTTGGCGGCGGCGATTCCGGACTCCACGGCCAGATGCAGGCCTTTCAGTTCCATGGTGTCGACCAGTCCGGCGGAATCGCCGATGACAAAGGCGCCGGGCGCGTCGAGGCGGACGAGGGAATGCCAGCCCCCTTCGGGTACCAGCCGCGCGCCGTACTCGAGAATTTTCCCGCCGGCGATCCGCGCCTGTACGAAGGGGTGGCGCTTCCATTGCCGGAACAGGTCGTGAAGGTTCAGCGCGGGGTCGGCATAGTCGAGGGCCATCGCCAGGCCCAGGGCGAGATGGGTGTCATCGAACTGGTAGAGGAATCCGCCGCCGTAGACGCCGAGGCCGAGAGGATAACCGAAGGTGTGCGCGACGGTTCCGCGGGTGGAGGGCGCGGGAGGGATTTCCACCCATTCCTTGAACCCGATGCCGTAGGTTTGCCGGTTCGGGCCGAGCCTGTCCGGATGGCGTTCGACCAACTCGCGCGAAAGAAGCCCGGCCGGGCCTTCCGCCAGCACGGTGGACGCGGCGAAAATCTTGTCCCGTTCGCAACGCACCCCGACGACCCGGTCCCCTTGCCATTCCAAGGCGTCGGCGGTCTGGCTCTGGAGGATTTCCACGCCGAGGTCGGCGGCGATCCGGGCCAGGGTTTTTCCGAGGGCGGCGGCGGAAACCAGCCGCAGGCCCGACATGCGCATCTTGGGCGGCACAAAGGGCAGGCGCAGGGCCAGCCGCGGCAGGAGGGCGTGGAACGACTCGCGTTCGACCACCGGGCCCAGGGGCAGGGTGGCGAACTCGTCCGCGGTGAGCAGACGCTGCAACGGCTCCGGACGCATGACCGCGCCGGAGAGCAGGTGCCCGCCGGGAGTCGCGGATTTTTCCAGCACCAGAATTTGGCGAGGTTCGCGGGACTGGCGGGCCAACTGAATGGCGCAGGCCAGACCGGCCGGCCCCGCGCCAACGATCAGGACATCGGTGGTGATATGGCTGGAATGAGCATCCATGAACGGGTGGAGACGGTAGCGGATTGCGGGGGCCGGTGGCAAGAACGATGCCGCCCGAGGGATTGCGGGATGGGGTCGGGCATGCTAGGGTGGACGGAAGTTGGAAAACAGCGCAACAGAAGGCAAGGAAGACAGATATGAAGGAATGGCTGACAACTTCGGTGATGGGCAACGAATTATGGCGGGTGCTGGCGCTGCTGGCGGGGGTCCTGGGGGGCTTGGTGGCGGGGCGGCTGGTCCGGCATTATTTGGAGAAAACCGCGGTCTATCTGGATGCCCACGGGCGGAAAGTCCGCGGGGCGGTCTTTCATTCGCTGGCGAAGGCGGCGCTGCCGGCGCTGTTCATCTGGGGCTTGGCACTGGGAGTGAATACGCTGATCTTGGGGGACCGGTTTGGGCCATGGATGTCATCGGGCCTGGATGTGCTGGGCATTCTGGCGGTGGGATACCTGGTGTACTGCCTGATCGATGTGGCGGATGAATGGCTGCGCGGCTGGGCGTCCCAATCCAGCAGCAAGCTCAACGACATGCTGGTGCCGATGGTCAGCAAAAGCCTGCGCGTGACGCTGATCATTCTGGTGATTGTGCAAATCGCCCAGGCGCTGAGCGACAAGCCGGTGTCGTCGATCTTGGCCGGGCTGGGCATCGGCAGCCTGGCGGTGGCCTTGGCGGCCAAGGACACCATTGCGAATTTCTTCGGGTCGCTGGTGATTTTGGCGGACAAGCCCTTTGAGCTGGGCGAGCGCATCAAGGTGGGCGCGGCGGACGGGGTGGTCGAGCAGTTGGGATTCCGCTCCACGCGGCTGCGCACATTGGAAGGTCATCTGGTGTCGATCCCCAACGGCGAGCTGGCCAACCAGACCATTGAAAACATCGCCAAGCGTCCACATTTCCGGCGCATCGCCAACCTGACCATCACCTATGACACGCCGCCGGAGAAGGTGCGCGAAGCCTTGGAGATTGCCCAGGATGTGTTGAAAGATCACGAAGGCATGCACCCGGACTTTCCGCCGCGGGTGTTTTTTAACGAATTCAACAGCACCTCGCTGAATCTGTTCATGATCTACTGGTACCATCCGGCGGATTTCTGGAAGTACATGGCGTTCACGGAAAAGGTGAACCTGGAGCTGCTGCGGCGTTTCAACGAGGCCGGGATCGAATTCGCCTTCCCGACCCAGACCCTGTATCTCGCCGGGGATCCGGCCCGTCCGCTGAACATCGGCGGCTTGCCGGAAGGCCATCCGGTCGGCTAAACATCGGCGTTCGCCGGGAAACCGTTGTATGCCGAACCCTCCTTGGTCTATAGTGCGCGACAGATGAACCTGCTGGGCCACATCGGAGGAAAGACGCTGGGCTGGCTGGGCCAGGGCGCCCGGACGTCGGCGCTGGTCTGGGCGGTGCTGGTCAAGTCGGCGCGGCCATCCACGTGGAAGGCGCCCATGCGCAATGTGCTGGCGCGGCAGATTCTGTTCACGGGCCTGGAGGCGACCTCGTTCGTATCCATGATTGCGCTGATCGTGGGGGTCTTGGTGGTGGTGCAGGCCCAGTATTGGCTGATGCGCCTGGGCCAGACCGCCTTGATTGGCCCGATCCTGACGGCCGTGGTGCTGCGCGAACTGGGGCCGCTGCTGACCAACTTCGTGGTGATTGCCCGCAGCGGAACGGCGATCTCCACCGAACTGGCCAACATGAAGGTGCATGGCGAGGTGCGCACGCTCGACTCGATGGGCATCGATCCGTTTGTCTATCTGGTGATTCCCCGGGTTCTCGGCGTGGCGGCGTCCACGTTTTGCCTGACGATCCTGTTCCTGGCGGTGACGTTCATCGGGGGCTTCCTGTGCATGTGGGTGATTCTGCTGGGCGATATCGACATGGGGCTGTTCTTCGGCAACATCATCGGGGCGGTGACGGTGACGGACGTGTTCAGCCTGCTGGCCAAGTCGATCCTGCCCGGCCTGTTCACCGGCGCGATTTGCTGCGACGAGGGGCTGGGCGTGGGGGGAGCGATTACGGAAGTGCCCATTGCGGCTACCCGCGGCGTGATGCGCTCGGTGGCGGCGCTGTTCGGGATGTCGTTGTTGATCTCGCTGATGGCTTATCTCTAGGAAAAGCGGACGAATGAGCAAAACGGAATCCAGCGAAAGGCTGCGGGTGGCGGGGCTGAGGCCCGACCGCGAGGCGGGCGCCTGGTCGTTTGCGCTGGCACCGGGCGGCGCGGTATGGATTCCCGACGACGGCGACTCGGGCCGGGCATGGCTGGACTGGCTCACGGGCATCGAGCCCCCGCCGGCGGGAAGCGTCTTCTGGAAGGGCCAGGAATGGCGGGAGCGCGGGCCGGATGCGGCCGCCGCCGAACGCGGCCGGATCGGATGCCTGTATGCGACCGGCGGATTGATCGTGAATCTGGACATGGACGAAAACGTCTGGCTGCCGGCGCGAATGCACGACCGGAAGGACGCGGCGGAAACCATCGAGCAGTGGGCGCGGTTTTTCGACTGCTGGCCCTTGCCGGCCGAACGGGCGCCGGCGGTCGCGGAGAAGCGGCGCCGCCGCATTCTATGGACGCGGGCCTTTGCCGGGCGGCCCGAGCTGCTGGTGCTGGAGCAGCCCCTTCGCCACGCGGCCGAAGAGGATCGCGAAGCGTTGCTGGAAGGCGTGCGCCGGCTGCGGGCCGAAGGCGGCGCGGTGGCCTGGATTGCGCCCGCCCCGGATGAAACCCTGCGGGCGGCGCTGGATCCACTGGTCCTGGCCAGGCCCAAGAACGAATGAGGAGCGGATCATGGCGAAGAAATTCAAGTTCCGGTATGTGAACGAAATCGTGGGCGCCTTCGTGCTGCTGGTGGTTTTGCTGCTGCTGGCGGGCGTGCTGGTGGCGGGCCGCGCCCAGCACTGGTTCGAACCAATGTACGAAATTGAGCTGCGCTTTCCGCCCGAGGGCTCCATGGATCTGCAGAAGGGGGCGGAGGTCATGCTGCTGGGTGCGCGGGTCGGCAGCGTCCAGGACATCCTGGTCGACGAGGACGACCGCATCACCGGCAGCATTCGCGTGCGCGGCTCCTTCATGCGGTTCGTGCGCGAAGACTCCATTGCGCTGGTGAAGAAGAAGCTGGTGGTAACCGGCGACGCCTATATCGAACTGACCCGCGGGACAGGCGCGGAGCTGCCCAAGGAGGGGGCCTCCATCGAATGCATGCAGGACACGGAAATCCTGCAAATGCTCGAGCAGATGGTGGACACCTTGGCGATGGAGGCCGAGAACACCCTGCGCCTGATCAATGCGGCCATCCTGGAGTACACCAAACTGGCAGAGAACATGAACGACCCCGACGGCGAACTCCAGTCGCTCCTGGCGAATGCCAACGGAATGATGGAGGACATCCGCACGGGCGAGGGCATTCCCGCCCGGGTGTTGAACGACCCGGCCATGGCCGACAATGTGGCGGGGATCGTTTCCGAGATCGAACAACTCCTGGTCAAGGTCAACGCCATGGCCGCGAGCCTGCAGGAGGTGGTGGATCAATTGCCGGCGATGGCCGGCACGATCGCGGGCGAAGTGGACAACCTGCCCGTCCTGATCGGCGATACCCAGTCGCTGATGCGCGAGTCCACCACGCTGCTCGATGGCCTGCAAAGACATTGGTTCCTGCGGAAATACATGGAGACGGACGACGCGATCCTCTCCGAGGAGGTCTTGGTGCCATGAAGAGCGACAGAGTTCAGAAATCAGAGGTCAGAGGTCAGAGGTCAGAGGTCAGGGGGCAGGGGACAGGAGATAGGGAACAGGAAACAGGAGACGGGAGACAGGGGACAGGGGGCCGGGGGCGGCATTCCGCATTCCGCAGGGTGGATCGCTGGGTGTTTTTGGGGGTCGTGCTGACGCTGGGGATGGCGGCGGGCTGTTCGACGCCGCAGCCGCGGTTGACCGATGCGGACTGGGTTTCGCACTCGACTACGGGCCGCGGCGCCTACGAGCGCGGGGATTTCCGGCGCGCGGGGGATGCCTATGGACGTGCGCTGTTGCGCGCGCAGGCGCTGGACGACGCCGAAGCCGTGGCCATTACGTCGGTCAATCGCGCCATCTGCCTGTTGGCGGACGGCCGGGCGGTCGAGGCCGATTTGATCCTGGAGGCCGCGCTGGGGGATTCGCGGGTGCCTCCGGTGCGCCGTGCGGAACTGCTGGTGGCACGGGCGCGGACCTCGCTGGCGCGGGAGCAGCCGGACGACGCCTTGGCCCAGGGAGAAGAAGCCTTGGCGCTGTCTCCGCCGTCGACTACCCGGGCGCAGGCGCGGCTGGCCCGCAGCGCCGCCTGGCTGGCCAAGGGGGATCCGACTTCCGCGGGCCTCGAACTCGCCGAGGGCATGACGGACCGCCAGTGGAACCGGCTGCCGGTCGCGGTGCTCGCGGAGCGCCTGGAGCGTCTGGGGCAGATCGATGCGGCCTTCGGCGATTGCCCTTCGGCGGCGAACCATTTTGACGCGGCGGCGGACCGGTGGGGCGAAGCCGTTCGTCTGCCCGAGCGCGCGCGGGCCCTGGCCCAGGCGGGTCGCCATTACCGCGGCGCGGGCGATCCGGCCGCGGCCGGCGACCGGTTCTACCGCGCCGCTCGCAGCCTCTGGGCGCTGAGGCTTGCCGATGAGGCCGTGCAGGTGCTGGATGACGGGGTGGCTTGTGCCGCCGCGGCGGATGACGAGGTTCTGGGCCGGAAAATGGCGGCCTTGGTGGTAACGTTTCAGGGACAATCCCGACTGAATGAACAAGAATGAATAGAGGTGCCCCATGAAAAAATGCCTGATGGTGATGATCCTAGTGCTGCTGGCTGGCAGCGCCTGGGCCCAGCGGACGATGAACGTGCAGGTGCGCGAGGGCCAGTTGCGCAACCGCGCGTCGTTTCTCGGGACGGTTACCGCCAACTTGGCCTATGGCGAGACCGTCACTATTCGCCAAAAGCAAACCGCTTGGTATGAAGTGGCCACCGCGACCGGCCAAACAGGATGGATCCATGAGTCGGCGTTGACCACCAAACGGCTGGTGGCGGGGTCGGGCGTGGACGATGCGCGCGTCGGAGCCAGCGGGTCGGAAATCGCGCTGGCCGGCAAGGGGTTCAGCGCCGAAGTCGAGGCGGAATACAAGAAGCAGAACCGCAACCTGGATTTCTCGTGGGTGGACCGGATGGGGCAATTCGACGTGCCCCCGGCCCGGCGGGTGGAATTTCTGGTGCAGGGCGGATTGGCCAAGTGAGGAGGCGCGTCATGAAGAACAGGCATCGAATCTGGATGGCGGCGGCACTGGCCGTCGGCATGGGATGGCTGGCGGGCTGCGAAAGCCTGAACCAGGTCGCGGAACTGGGCGCCTCGATCGCGGTGGCCACCGGCGACCTGAGCGAAGAGCAGGCGGGCAGCATCACCCGGACGACCCGCGCGGTCACCAAGACGTTCGAGGACATCACGCCGGAGCAGGAGTATTACATCGGGCGATCCGTCGCGGCCACGGTCCTGATGGGCTACACGCCCCTGAACCACGATGATCTCAACTGGTATGTGAACCACGTGGGCCAGTCGCTTTCGCAGTTTTCCACGCGGCCGGAAACCTTCGGCGGCTATCGCTTCCTGGTGCTGGATTCCGACGAGATCAACGCCTTTGCCGCCCCGGGCGGCCTGGTCCTGGTGACGCGCGGCCTGCTGAAATGCTGCGAGACCGAAGACGAACTGGCGGCGGTGCTCGCCCACGAAATCGGCCATGTCGAAAAACTGCACGGCTTGCGGGCCATCAAAACCGGTCGGTTGAGCGGCGCGCTGACAACGCTGGCGCTGGAAAGCGCGAAGAATCTCGGCGGACGGGAATTGGCCGAACTGACGAAGGCGTTTGACGAATCCATCAGCGATGTCACCACCACGCTCATGAACAGCGGCTATTCGCGGCGGCTGGAATACGAGGCCGATGCGGCGGCGGTCGCAATCCTGCGCCAAGCCGGCTATACCCCGGGCGCCCTGGTCGCCATGCTGGAGAACATGCAGCGCAACTGGAATCCCGCGCGGCTGGATTTCGCCAAGACGCATCCGCCGCCGGCGGATCGCATCGCCCAGCTTCGCCGGGCCGGCGTCACCGCCGCCAAGGATACCGCTCCCGCGCGCCAGGCGCGCTTCGCCGCCGCCATCCAGTCGCTGTGATGCCGGAACGGCACAACAGGGCCGTGACCGATCGGCGCGGGTGGGGGTAGCCCCCGCGGGGCCCCACCGGGACCGGCGGCAGGAAATCGGCTTGGAGCATTTCCGTGAATAAAAAAATCACCTACGGGCTGTTGGCGGGACTGGTCGCGGTGGCCGCGGCCGGAATTCTCGACCGTATCGGCTTGGCATCGCGCTGGGACTATCCCATGTCCGATTGGCGCGCGGGCCTGCTGGCCAAGCCTTCGGCGGCGACGGATCAGGTCAAGCTGGTGCTGGTGGACCAGGCCAGCCTGGACTGGGCCAGCCGCAACCTGGGCTGGTCATGGCCCTGGCCCCGCGAGGCCTATGCCGCCATTCTGGATTATCTCAAGCGCAGCGGGGCCCGCACGGTCCTGCTGGATGTCCTGTATACCGAGCCGTCGGCCTATGGCGTGGCGGATGACGAGGCGCTGGGGGATGCCGCCGCACGCTTTGGCAACGTGGTGGCGGCCGTCTTTCTCGGGCAACAGACCGATCAGGCGTTGGCCTGGCCGGAGGGGGTTCCGCCCGGCCGCATGAGGGTGGAGGGGCTGGAGGACTGGCTGACAGCCCGGCCGGAAGCGGCGGCGGAAATCGTTGCGACCGGCGCGGCGTTCCCGGTTCCGGAACTGGCTACGCAGGTCGAATGGCTGGCCAATGTGCGCGAGGTTCCGGATGGCGACGGCATCTTTCGGCGCACGGCGCCCTTTCGCGTATTCGATGGCCAGATCCTGCCCTCGCTTGGACTGGCGGGCTGGCTGGCGGGCGCCGGGGCCGAAGAATACGTTGCGCACATCTCCCCCGGCGCGCTGGAAGTGGCCGGCCGGCGCATTCCGCTGGATGCTTCGGGCCGGATGGTCGTGAACTATCGCGGGCCGTCGGGAACCCACGAAGCCTTTTCGGCCGCGGCAGTCATCCAATCGGAACTGCGCCTGCTGGAAGGCGGACGTCCGCCCATCGAGGATGCCGGATCGCTCCGGGAGGCCTATGTCGTGTTTGGATTCAGCGCGCCAGGCTTGAAGGATTTGCGACCCACGCCGATGGGCGGGGACTACCCGGGGCCGGAAATCTATGCGACCATGCTCGACAACCTGCTGGCCGGGGATTTTCTGCGCGATGCCCCGCCAATCGCCGTTTGGCTGTGGGTGCTGATGCTGGCGCTGCTGGCCGGTGTGGCGGCCGCGGCGGCCCGCAGCGGCTGGCATAGCGCGACCGCCGCCCTGGTGTTGATTCCCTTGCCGACCCTCGCCGGCCTCGCGGCCTGGCAGTCGGGATACGTCCTGCCGGTGGCGGGCGCATCGGCCGCCGTGGTGCTGGCGCTGCTCGGGGGCGCTGTCGTCAACTTCGTGCTCGAAGGCCGCCAGAAACTGTTTATCAAGGGCGCCTTCAAGCACTACCTCAGCGGGGAGGTCATCGAGAAGATCCTGCGCGATCCCGGCAGCCTGAAACTCGGCGGCGAACGCCGCGAACTCACCATCTTCTTCTCCGATCTCCAGGGCTTTTCCAGCATCTCCGAAAAACTGGGCCCCGAAGACCTGACCAAGCTCCTCAACGACTATCTGACGGACATGACCGATATTCTCCTCGAGGAAGGCGGCACGCTGGACAAGTACGAGGGCGATGCGATCATCGCGTTCTGGAACGCCCCCCTGAGCCAGCCCGATCACGCGCTGCGCGCGGTGCGGGCCTCGGTTCGCTGCCAGCGCAAGCTGGCGGAGCGCCGCGCCGAATTCGAGCAGCGCACGGGCGCGGTGCTCCAGATGCGCATCGGCCTCAACACCGGCCCGGTAGTGGTCGGCAACATGGGCTCGCGCGACCGCTTCGACTACACCGTGCTGGGCGATGCCGCCAATCTGGCCTCGCGTCTCGAAGGCGCCAACAAGGCGCTGGGCACCTACCTGATGATCGCCGAATCCACCTGGGCACTCACCCATGGGGCGTTTCCGGGGCGCGAACTGGGGCACCTGCGCGTGGTCGGCCGCAAGACGCCCGTGCGGGTCTACGAGGCGACCGGACTCGAAGGCGAGGCGGCCGGCCAACCCGAACGCGACTTCGAGGCGGCGCTCGCCCTGGCGCGCGGCGGCCGCTGGGCGGAAGCGGCGGCGGCGTTTGATCGGCTCGACGAGGCCGCGGCGCGCACCTATGCCGCGCGGTGTCGCGAGCTGGCCGCCGCCGGCCCCGGCGCCGAGTGGGATGGTATATGGAACCTGACCGAAAAATAAGGCCAAGCCCGTCATGAAGGTGATTCTGGGCGGCGCGCGAGGCAGTTTGCCGGTTTCCGGCCGGGACATTCTCCGCTATGGGGGGGACACCTTCGCCCTGCTCATTGAAGCGGAAAGCGGCGGGCAGGTGTTGATCGATGCCGGAACCGGTCTGCGCCGCCTGCGCCCCCGGATCCGGCCTGAAAACCGCCTGTTTTTTACACATACGCATCTGGATCATCTGATTGGATTGCCGTTGCTGACGGATGTATGGCCGCGGGAACTGATTCTGCCCCGAGGCGATCTGGCGGATATCCTCAAACGCATCTATTCCCCGCCCGTGTGGCCGGTGGATTTGCCACCGGCGACCATTCGCCCCGATCCTGTCGCGCCCCTGGAAGCCGACGGCTTGCGGGTTTCCTGGCATGCGGTGGCTCACCCCGATGGCTGCCTGGCCTACCGCGTGGAAGAGCCCGCCACGGGCGCCGCCGTCGTGGTGGCCACCGATATCGAATGGCCCGCGCTGGAGGGCGACGCACGGAACTCCTTTCTCCGCTTTGCGGCCGGCGCCGGCCTGCTGCTCTTCGATGCCCAGTTCCTTCCCGAAGAATATGAAACCCACCGCGGCTGGGGGCACAGCACCTGGCGTCACGCCATCGATGCCGCCAACGCGTCATCCATTCCCCGGCTGTGGCTGATCCATCACGGCCCCTCCCGCAGCGATGACGAATTGGATGCCCTCGCCGCCGCATCCCGCCGGGCATTCCCCGGCGCCGAGGTGCCCCTCGCCGGCGCAGAGGCCGCTCTGCCCGCCTGAGGTGCACCCAAACCGGGGCGTCCGTGGGTCGCCGCAGGCATCCGTGGGGGGATCCCGGCTGTGATGAAGAATCTTGTCTTGCGCTCCGCCAATTGCCGCCAACCGCCTCCGTGCGGCAGGGCTGTGTCTTTAATGCCGACAATCAGAAGAGAGAGAGGGGATTAGGAGGAAAAGCTGGACACCCCGGCGCTTCTTTGATACGACGGGCCCATGAACACACAAGCTTGGGCAGGTTACGCGG
>Ga0334882_1001069_pt1 | contig 35411 bp, 28 predicted proteins | sample GraSluR1_MG_5_FD_207226 | JGI IMG/M metagenome (GOLD analysis project Ga0334882, IMG submission 207226) | Sludge microbial communities from methane-producing bioreactor in Wageningen University, Netherlands - Granular Sludge_15_04-R1 | ecosystem: Engineered > Bioreactor > Anaerobic >... | reverse complement strand
TTGATCTCCTTCATGCCGCTCTTCAGTTCGATCTCCGAGGTGAGGTCGCCCTTCGCCACGGCGTCCATCTTCTCGGCGACCGCGCGCACGGGCTTCGCGATGCTGTTCGCAAGCCAGAGCGAGACAAGAACGATGACCAAGGCGACGACGGCCACGGCGATCAGGATCGCCGTCTGGATGGCGCGCACCGGCGCGAGAAACTCAGCCATAGGCGTGGTGACGGCGGCCACCCAGCCTGTGTGCGGCACCGGAGTGTACACGTTCATCTGGTCTCTGCCGTTGAAGAAGTACTCTATCCTTCCCTTGTTCCCGGCCAGGCCGTCGCGCATTCCGCGTGCAAGTTCAGGGGCGACGCGGTCGCTCTCGACCGAAGGGTTCAAGGTTCCGACAAAATCCTTTTGAGGGTGCGCGATGAGCACTCCTTTGCTGTCGGTAACATACGCATATCCCGAAGTACCCCATGAGGTTGACGCGCTCGCCTTCGCGATATTCTCTATATTCTCCCCCGCGACAAGCACGCCGACCACTGTTCCATCTTTTACGATGGGCGACGCGTAGAAATATGCCAGCATACCGGTTCGTCTGTTGACGGCAGGCTCGGAGATCACTGTTTTTCTCTCCTTTACAGCCTTTAGGAAATAGTCCCTGTCCTTGATATTCACCTTTTGAGGCCCAAGCTTGACATCCGTGGTGTCCCCTTCGAGGTTAGCCACGAAGATATCCGAAAAATTATACTGATCGTACAACGGTATCAGCGCGGGCTGTTGTTCCGCCCAATCCATGGAGCGAACGCTCTGCTGGCCGGCCATGAGCTCAAGGACCGTTGATCTTTCCGCAAGAAGACTATCGATATGATCAGAGAGCGTGGAAACCAGCGCGTCGCCCTCCTTCCAGGCTGCGTCGATAATTGCCTGGCGGGCGCGGGTCACAGAAATCAGACCGACGACCCCCACCGCAGCCACGGCGACGATAAGAAATGTTGCAATAAGACGTGCTCGAAGCGTGTTCATAAAAAACGTACCCCCCCTTTTTGGAATTCGGACGGAAATGAAGACGTCCTTGTTACACACAACCTCCCCTACCCCTGCACGACCCAGAAGATGCCCACTTATTTATATATTCCGAGTAAATGAATGGATTTTATTCGTTGTAGGGTGCATCTTGATGTAATCTATTTATCGGTTCAACAGTTTTTTTCTTTAAAAGTCTGCATTATAGAATTATTATTGTAAAGCTGACGTTTATCTGCCGATATCAAACCTCTTGTACTGAAGCGGCCGCGATGGGAACGATCTTCCGCGCCCCCGCGAGATATCGATGCCGAACTCCTCATTCCCTAGCGAGAAAACGACTAACGGCTGTAAAAGGGCGAGAGCACAGCTTGTCTCCACATCATCGACATGCCGCCCCATGGGAGTCGTATACCGTTGGTTGTACGTTGATGCGTCGTTATCAAAAACGCTCATCGGCGACCTCCTTTCGTTCCGTCACACTCCGCGCTCTTCCGCAGGATCGCTGTTCAGCCTGTCGGGCAGCGAGAAAAGAAGGCGGTTCCCTCACGCGCGGGAGAGGACGGGAAACATCAGCCCTTTGTCAAAAAAATCCACAGCGCCCTTCAAGACGAAGAGGGTTGTATTCTCCTCTGCGCAGCGCGTCCTTTCGAGGTGTTCGCCCTGAATCGGCGAAAAGCCGAACGTCGCTCTTTTCACCCCTTCGCCGAAGGCGCCGATCACATCATACACATTCACCGCGTCCTCGCAGAAGACGTCGTCGATCCGCAGGTTCTCCCCTTCGGGCTCCGCGACGATAATGGCGTTCGTCAGGGGGTCGGAGTACACGTTCTCACGCAAGGGACCGGTGAGGTGAAACATGACGAGCCCGGCGTTGTTCACGCGCAGCCTGCTCACGCCGCGCGTTCCGCGTACTGCTCTCTCCACTTTCGCCAGGTTTTCGGCGGAGTCCATATCCAGCTTCTGCATCCGCGCCGGCCCCGACGTGCGGACAGCGGCGGAAGAGCACGCTTCCGCGCTCTTTCGAAGTCCGAACTTCGGGTAGAAACCAAGCGTTTCGTCGTTGGCGAAAAGATAGACCTCATCGACCTTCGGCGCCCACTCCTCCAGCACGGTCTCCATAAGAATGCGGCTCAGCCCCCGCCCCCTGAAGGCAGGGTCGGTCATCACCGTGCCTATCTGCGCCGTCGTCATCGGCGCGCCGTCGATGTTCACCGGCATATAGCTCACCGACACGTTCGCAACAACCTGCCCCTCCTTCGCCAGTGAATAGGGGGTATACTGCTTCGTCCAGTACCCCGAACGGTACCATCTCTCGAAGTCGAGCCCGAAGGTCTTTCTGGCAAGCTCGTTGAACGAGAATCGTGCAGGGTCGACATCCCGGTAGCCTATCAGAAGTGAAAACTCACTGTTAGTCATCGTCTTCTCCTTAAGCAGTCCATCCCGCAGAACTCCTGCGCAACGACGGCTCAATACGCTGTCTTCGAATAGTTCAGCGCGATCTCGCACAGCGCCCTCACGCCGATCGGCAGGCACTCCTCCGGGAACAGGAATTTCGGATTGTGAATCTCGACGATCGGCTCCTTCGGGTCGCGGCTGCCCAGCAACAGGAACAGTCCGGGGACATGCTCCAGATAGACGGAGAACTCCTCGCACCCCATAGTGGCTGGATAGTCCGAAACGATCGCTTCTCTGCCGAAAGCGCGCGCCAAAACGTCCGTCGAGAACTCCACAAAATCCGGGTCGTTCACCAGCGGAGGCATCACCCTGACATATTCCATCGTGGAGGAAGCCCGGGCGGAATGAGCGACTCCGTCGGCAATCTCACCGATCCTTTTCTGTAAAAAATCGCGCGCATAACGATCGAAAGTACGCACCGTTCCGTGCATCATGACGGACTTGGAGACAACATTCGATGCCGTGCCGTATTCAATTTTTCCGATCGAAACGCAGGCGGGAATCATCGGGTCTATTTCCCTGCTGACGATTCTTTGAAGAGAAAGGATCACCTCCGCCGCCACAGGCAGCGGATCGACCGCCATGTGCGGCCATGCCCCATGCCCGGCAACGCCATCCACTTTCAATGCAAAGAGGTCGCTGCTCGCCATGACGGGGCCCGGACGCAGCCCCAGCTTCCCTTTTGGAACGTCATGCCAGATATGCGGGGTGATGATCACATCCACATCTGGATTCTTCAAACCGCCCGCCTCAACTATTTTCGCCGCGCCTCCGGTATTCTCCTCCGAGGGCTGAAAGATCGCCTTGATATTCCCGTTCAGGACGTTTTTATAGCGAGAAAGAATCTTCGCGGCGCCCAAAACAACCGCCATATTGCCGTCGTGTCCGCAGGCATGCATACGTCCGGGGATCTCGGAAGCGTAGTCGACCCCGGTTTCCTCGGGAATGTCCAAAGCGTCCAGACACGCCCTGAGCGCAAACGTCGGGCCTGCCTGAGCGCCGTACAGCACGCCGATCACCCCGGTACCGCCGACACCGGTCGCAACCTCGTACCCGCATTCTTTCAAGTAATCCGCTACTTTTTCGGACGTGTAGTACTCTTCGAATCCCGGCTCGGGATGCCGGTGCAGATCGCGCCGAAGCGTTATCAGTTCATCTCTGATCTCTTCAACTACACGTTCAAGGTTGGCCATGAGAATTCCTCCCGGTTTCAATTCGTGTTTTCTGTTGCTCTTTTCTCCATATTCCCCTCGGCAACGACGCGTGGAAGGCGCTTCCTGCCGTAATACTCTCCGAACGCCGCCCCTCCCAGAATCAGCGCCGCCCCGGTCATCTGCTCCGGAGACATGCGTTCGGCCAGGAAAACCGCAGCAAAGACCAGCGCCGAGAGCGGATCCAGATAGCCGCAGATCGCGACGGATTGCGCCGGAAGGCGCTGCATCGACGAAAAGTACAGATAGCACCCGACGCCCGTGTTCACAAGCCCCAGCAGAAGAACGGGCGCGAAACTTCCGGAGGGAATGTCGATCGCAAACCCCTGCCTGAGCACTGTATAGATCGCCACCGTGACGAAGCTCGTCGCAAGCTGCCACACGGCATTTTCGAACCCCGTGATGCTCGCGGCCATCTTGTTGAGGATCACCATGAGCGCGAACATGACCGCCGAGAGCCCGCCGCACAGCAGTCCCCATGAAAACCCGTCCACCATCAGCGCATCCCGGTTGACGAGAAACATCCCCACAAGAACGGCGACGAAGCCGCAGAGTCTCGCAGGAGTCAACTTTTCTTTGAACAACAGCGGCGAGAGCGCCATCACGATAACCGGTCCGCAGTAGTAGGCCAGCGTCGCCATCCCGACGCCGATTTGCTGGTACGCCTCGAAGAGAAAAATCCAGCTCGCGCCCATGGCGACCCCCGACAGAATCAAGAACGCGAGGTGCCGTCCATTCCGCAGCCCGGAGAACTTCCAGCCGGTCAGGATGAATACAGCGAGAAGGAACAGACTGCCAATCAGCGTCCGCAGAAAGACGATCTCATGACTGCTCATCAGGATATGGCTCGCCACGATCCCGTTCGAGCCGAACAGCAGACACGCCGAGATGAATTTCACGTAATGCACGTTCATTGTACAAAACACTTCTCCTTCCAGAGGCGGAAAATCACTTTATGATATTGATTATCAGTTGCACGCTCGACTCTTTTGTGTCATCATGTCGAAAGAAAAAATAAAGCTCTCTTTTCCGTGCGGAGCTTTTCGGGAAACATTAATTTTGTTTATAATCAGTCTTCGGGGAAAGAAACGCTTCCCCGATCAAAAACCGGAACGTATACCATTCTACGCTTTTTAAGACGCCCGGTCATCTAGTCAAGGAGGAAAGATCGCTGTGAATACAATCATCGAAGAGCTTATCGAGTACGGACTCTCACATTTCAAGGGAGAGCGGGTGGAGGACGTCCGAGTCGGACTGGGCTATACCGCAGTCAAGCTTGATTCCGCACAGGCGGGAGTCGCGTGCATGCTCCGGCATCGCCTCGACAATGCGGGCTGCTGCCTGATGGCGAACGCCGGTTCTCTTGCGGGAAGCCCCGCGGATCGGGTCATTCCTCTCCTGCGTTCTCCGAACATCGCGGAGACCTCCGTCGGACTGGCGACTATTAACGCGCTGATTCCGCAGGACACGTACGATGAAGAATCATCCAACGACGATCTTGTCCAGCTGCTCAATATCACTTCGAACGACCGGGTGGGAATGGTCGGCGATATTACGCCCATTTTCAACAGGATTCAAAAACACGCGAAAGAATGCATCGTCTTCGACGAAGGGAAAAGCGCCTGGGAGGGGATCACCGAGACCTCCCTTGAAAAGGACGTGCTCCCACGCTGCGACGTCGCTCTTCTTTCCGCGACGACGCTCCTCAACAACACGTTCGAGAGCGTGCTCGCGATGGTGGCCGGCGCGCGGGAGATCTGCGTCATCGGCCCTTCGGCGCCTCTGCTGCCCGAAGTGTTCAAAAAACGGGGAGTCACGCTGCTTTCCGGACGCCGTTTTCTCGACGCCGACCGGCTGCTTCGCATCGTCAGCGAAGCCGGGGGAACCAAGTTTTTCGGCCCGGTCAGCCTGAAAGTCAATATCCGGCTGAAATAGAAGAAAACTGTTCCACCGGCGAAGCGCCTTTCTTAAAATTTTGATACAAAGTTTTTTGAAAGGGAAGAGGTCCGGGAGTAAACGAGAAAAAAGAGTTCACCTCCCGGACCTCTTGAGGATCGTCAGTATTTTATCCCATGCGACTCCAAGTATGTACGCGTCCGAAGCTCGGCGTTTTGCTGAAGATTCCTGTAGAAGAAAGTATAGTCGTAAGGGTGGTAAAACTCCGGGATTTTCATGGCGTCAAGGTCGTCGATGTTGGAGGGCGTCGGGATGACGAAAGCCCCGCCGACAGTCTGCCCTCCTGTATAGTGGGGTATCTCCAGGACTCCCTTGTCGGGAAAAAATACCGCCCCCAAGTTCTGATCCGCATCCGCAACCTCACCGGTGATGGTCATGGTGAGCGGATTGACGCCCACGGCTCCTTCCCGGACGATGCTGTACCCTGGATTGGGTCCTTGTGTGTTGTAGCTGACGATGCCCCCCGTCTGATCCGGGCTCTCGGCTATCTTTAAAAAAGAATATCGGGCAAGGTCGTCTTTCGTGACCGACCAGCCGATGATATAGGCCGCAACAAGCTTCTTCCTCAGTTCAGCATCGCCGAAGCGCCGTTCCAAAAGATGCAGCAGGTGTTCCGATCCTTGACTGTGACCTGCCAGGATAAAGGGCCTCCCATTGTTCCAATACCTCATGTAGGCGTCGAAGGCGGCCTCCACATCCAAGTAGGCTACGTCAAGCGATTTTCTGGCCGGACTCTCCTCGGGAGTATACAGCACAGCCAGGTTCGCCTGACGGTAGTATGGGGCGTAGAGACAAGCCGATGTTGAAAAAACCCCCGCCTGGCTCTTCATAACCCCTCGTACCTTTGGATCGGCGCTCTCGCCCTCAAGGGACTGGTTCCAATTTTCATCGCCGTTATACGTCGTAGGGTGAACAAAAAAGATATCCACCGGATAGGGAAGAGGCTCTTCGGGCAGAACGGCCCAGCTTTTCGGCAAGGAATAGTCCGGGGAGGAAGGAGCCAGAGACGGGTCGAAAGAATACCCCGGTTCCGCACAGGAAATTCCTGGAAAATATGGTATCAGGACGAGAGTAAGCAACGCGGCAAGAATAAAAGAAAACCTTCTGGGCATCAGGATTCACTCCTTTAGTTTGCATGTACAGTTTTAGATGCAGTGATCGAGCATAAATCGAATCTTCTCCAATGTTTTGTGTACTTTCTTCCGTCAAAACCAGCGTCCGACAAGCCGGAAACTTTTCGGGCTTCCTCTCGCAGACCAACCGTTCATAGCGCCCCTCCCCCTTTTACTGAATTATTTCCTCGCGACGCGGAAGCTCGTGCGCTCGTCGTACAGGCCGGAATTGATGGCGTCGAGCGTCTCGAAGATGCCGGCGACGACGTTCTCCCTGCCGTCGAAGAGGGCGTCGGGGCCGCCAGAGTCGATGCGGGTGAACGGAGGCTCGTAGAGGGCGGACGGCTCCATCACGCCGTGGGCCGTCAGCTGGTCGATGATCGTCTCGACGAAGCGGATCTGCTGCGGGCAGCTTTTCAAACCAGCTGTCGTGATCTTGCGGGCTGTATCGTTCAAATACTTCCGATCAAGGTCACTTAAATCCTTTGGAATAGCCCAAAGAATATCTCCATCCCAAAAGGCAGGTTCGCCTGTTCTGGGTGTCGCACCGGAGGGCACATCGCATTCTTCTCCAATTTTCGCAGTCGCCCACTTCATCTCAGCTACCTCCAGTTCCCTCGCTCCTATGGAATCGGCTCACTATCGGCTCATTACTGGCCCACGACCGGCCCATTACTGGCCCACCATCGGCCCACTGGGCCGATAGGACGTCATTGAACCAGAACCTTCGATGATTAAGAGCCCCTCTTTTACTAAATCAGTCAAAAAACGTTTAGCTGTAGTGCGAGGAATACCAAGCCGTTGCACGCATATCCTCGTAGTAATTCTCCCGGATGATCGAACCTCCTCCAGAATAACATCCCGCGTGGATTGCTCGACTCCGTTTCTCTCTTTTTTTACTGCCGTCTCGGAAGAAGATTCGCTCCCCCGATCAGTCGCAGGCCGGATTTCCACCACAAGACAGTCGTGGTCGATACGAAACAGCGGCGCGGGGTGTCCGGTCTGTTCGAGAATACGGGCCATCCTTGGAATTCCGCTGCCTCGCTCGTCCATGAGTTCGAGCCAGGAGAGCCCTTGAACGACGAGAGGATTTCTGGCTCGGGGGCGCGCATGTCCGCTGGAGAGAATACCGACGCTCTGTCCTCCGGGAGGTAGCCCCGGACTGCTGACGACAAGGCGGTCGGCAAATACCTCGATGCTGATCTTGATGCCTCGGTCGGAATACTCCCGATGCGCGACGGCGTTGACCACGACTTCCCGCAATACCTCGGCGGGATACGTTTCCGCCTTGACTCGTTTCAGTCCTTTCACGATCAAAGGTTTGGGAGTGTTTCTGCGGATGAATGCGACGGCTCTTTCGACTGCCTTGGAGAGCGGCGCGTCGAAGATTTCGGAATCAAGCGCCTCCGCGTTGCGGTCTGTTCCAGGGAAGGCGTCCATCTGTACGCGAGCCTGAGGAAGCGCCATTCCCGGCTTGCGCGCCAGGAGCAACGCTCCGGCGACGGTCGGGCGCAAGGTATCGAGGTCTTTCCAGAGATAGCCGCGGGACAGGAGCAGTCGTGGAATTTCGTCGGGAAGGATGCGCTCCTTGTCGCGTTCTTCCGCCGACGCCGTTAAATCCAGCATGAGTTCGGGGTCGAGATCTTCGTACGTCATCGCGTCGAGCATTCCCCGTTCAAACTCCGAGGCGGACTGATGCGTCAGGGCGGATTGCTCTATCTGCGCTTTCAGAGGAACGGTGGAATAGGTTATCTCGATATGTTCCCGCAGGCGTTTACCAACGATGTCGAGCAGCTGCGCTTCGTTCTCGAAGCGACTGTAAGTGTGCTTCGCCGTTTCGATCTCCTTGAGAAAAGCGTTCACGGTCTGCTCCCGCTTCACCCGTCGCGCTCCCTTGATGCAGATCAGCGTCGGCAGCTTCAACTCCTGCGCGAGCCGGTACTCTTCGTGCGTCGCGGAGAGTCCGTCTCCGGCGTCGATGCCGTACTGGGATCCGACAAGCAACAGGTAGATCTGGCATTGGCGAAGCAAGTCCAGATATGCCTTGGGATTGGGAAAGAGCGGTTGCGGATACTCCTCGAAAATGCGCGGTACTGTGCATTCTCTCAGAAAATCGTCGGTCGAGAGAAACGCACCGATGGCGATCCGTTCGGACCGCATCTCTTTTTGAACGGAGCTGATGAACACTTTCAGACGAATCATCCCAGCAACCCCTCCAGCTCGCGACGTCCCTCGGCGATCTCGGCCTCCAGGGCGGCGAGGCGTTCGAGGATCACCTTGGGCGGGTCGTACTCAACCGCCTCATAGGTCACTTCCTTGTAGCGGTTGATGGAGAGGTCGTAGCCGTTGGCCTCGATCTCGGACTTGGGGACCATGAAGCTCTTCTCGGTGCGCTTCCGCTCCGTTTCCGCTTCGCGGTTCCGCCAGCGGGCGATGATGTCGGGGATGTCGCTCTCCTGCAACGGGGCGCGCTTGTCGTCCAGAGAGTAGCCGTCGCTTAGCATGTCGTAGAACCAGACGTTCTCCGTGCCGCCGGAGTTGGTCTTCGTGAAGAGGAGGATGGCCGTGCTCACACCCGCGTACGGCTTGAAGACGCCCGAGGGCATGGAGATCACACCGTCAAGGCGCTTGATGAACAGGAGGTAGGTCAACTGTTCGATGACGGAAAGAGGGTTGGATATCCCTCCCGACCACATAGTATCCCAGATTCGGTCGATTCGAGATTTGATTTCTCCGGTGATCATAGGGCGCCTCCTGTGCGATGGCATGACGGTTGGACCGCAACGCGCTTTCTCCGGAACAAACACGCACCAAGCGGCGTTCCTATGAACATGCGCGCGCAATCTGTGAACGATGTCGCACTACTATAGCACGTTTTTTCAGGCTTTTTTGTTTTGGGAATTCACGGGGAGGCGTTCTCTTTTTCACTCGATTCGCACCACTTCCGCAGCGCGTCCTCAAGCATGGTTGGTACGATGAGGGGGCCTTCGGAGACCGGGAGGGCGATCCAGTGTTCGCAGCCGCAACCGTCGAAGGCGAACTCGACGGCCTTGTTGTGTTCTCTTTCTCGGCCTGCGGGGGAGCGTTCCAGCTTGCTCAACAGCTCTTTGAAGTGTTCGAGGGCGGCGCAGGGGTCTTCGATGCGGAACGGGCCGACGCTCTTCCATGCGTCCACAACGCCGACTTCGGCGAACAGGAAGCCGTTTCCTACAGGAATCCCCGGCCTCTCCGCGACGCGCCGGAAGAAGTCGCGGCCGTTTGCGGACGAAGCGAGCGCACGGTTGAAGTCGAGGACGAAACATTGCAGTGCCTCCGGCGTCCCGCGCTTCCTTGCCCCGAAAAAGGCGTCGCCGAAGAAGGCTTCGCAGGCTATTTCATCTTTCGAGCCGAGGTACCTTTTTACCTCGGCCTCGGATGTAAATCCCCCCGGCTGAAAGACTTCCGCACGCTCCCATTCCCCGCCGGCGGCCATCTTCCCGAGCGAGGGCGGCGCGTTGAAAAGAGGGCTTCCTAGGATGCCGAATGCGGGAGCATCAAACGCAGCTTCATCGGCAATGAATGTCACGGCAGCTCTCCGGGCTGTGCGGGCTCTTTTTGCACGGCTTCAAACATCTGCTCGAAGGGAACGGGCTTGCCGAAAAGATACCCTTGGTATTGAAGGCACCCTAGCGTTTGAAGCGCCTTCATCTGCTCCTCGTTTTCGACGAACTCCGCAACGACCGAAAAGGACATCGCGGCGCCCAAGGAAACGATGGAGGCGATGATGTCGGCGCACTTCTTGTCGCCCGTCACTCCGCGGACTATGGAGCCGTCGATCTTGATGGTGTCGAACGAGTACTCCCGCATGTATTTCAGAGAAGTATGCCCCATCCCGAAGTCGTCCATCGCCAGCTTGACTCCGTGCTGCACGAGCGTCTTCAACTGCTCGATCACCCGTGCGCTGTTGGCGAGCGCCGACTCTTCGGTGATCTCGATCTTAAGGTATCCGGGATCGAGCGCGTGCTTGCCGATAAGCGCAAGGAGCGTCTGTGCAAAATGCTCGTCCTCCAGCTGAATCGGGGAGACGTTGATGGAGAAGACAATATCCGTTCTCCCCGTTGAGCGCACCCGGGCGAGGTCGGAACATGCCTGGTTGAGTATCCAGTAGCCCAGTTTCTCGATAAGCCCGGTGGATTCAGCCAGCCGAACGGTCAGTTGCGGCGCAATGGGACCGTAGTTTTCGTGCGTCCACCGCAGCAGGGCTTCCACGCCGAAGAGGCGCCCGTCGTGATCCACCTGAGGCTGATAGTGCAGGCGCAGCTTGTCGCCCTGAACGTCGTTCTCAAGGTCCAGCGCCAGGAAACGGAGGAAATCCGCCGCTTCCGTCTGCCCGTGCATCGTAAAGCGCAACGGATCGTGCTCGAGCATATCGTAGGCTTTGTCCAGCGCATTCGAGATTTTTTTATCGGTGGCCGACCGCGCCAGACGTATGAACGGCAGATAGCAGAGCGTTCCCAGGACGATGTTGAAGAGTTGCAGCGCAACGCCGCGAAACGACTCCGTTGCGATGTACCCGCTGACAAAGACGGGCGTCGTCCATTCCACATGATTGACGGTGTGCGGAACCAACCCGACGGAGACCGCGAAGAACGACGTCGCCGTCAGCAGAACCGGGAGGAGCGTGAAAGGGATGAAGTAGACGGGATTGAAGACTATCGGAATTCCGAAAATGATCAGCTCGTTGACGTTGAGCAGAAGGGGCAGCGAGGAGAGCTTGATCAGGCGGCGCTCCGAGCGGCTTTTGCTGAAGAGCAGAATTCCCGCCACAAGGCAGAGCGTCGCGCCGCTTCCTCCCATCAGGACGAATGTGTCCAGAAATGTCTTGGTCACAATCTCCGTGGGGAGCTGTCCTGAGGCGACGAGCTCCTGATTTACCTGAAGCGCCGGAACGAAAAGATCCTGCGCGACCGCTTCGAGCACGTTGTTGCCATGGATGCCGAAGCACCACATCAAGTGGACAAGAAAGACAAAGAGGAGCGCGCTTCCCAGAACCGGACCCTTTTCGAGCAGCGCAGCGTACATGTCTCCGGCCCATCCTCCGGTCAGGTTTGCCGGCGCCAGAAACTCTTTGTACAGAACGGCGGAAAGGGCGAAAAGGGCGATCGTCGTCATGGCAGGGAAGATGGACGACAGCGACGAGTTGTAAAACGCGTAGGCATCCGCAGAGTAAACTCCGATTCTGAAGAGTTGTATTCTCCTCAACCGGACGAAGAGCATTGACGCGAGCAGGGCTGAAACGACTCCTCCTGCGACCGTTGTGTTGCCGAAGGCAGTGATCAACGGTTCGCCCGAGTACGCGCAGCGAAAAATGATAAACGAGCTCAATGCGGTTATGGAGACGATGAGCGGGCTGAGTTTCTCTTTGAGCGACTCGTTCTTTTTCAAGGCGTAGGCATGAGCAATAGCGAAGGTAAGCAGCAGAGAGAGGATGTCCAGCGTTCCGTTCTGCACGAAGCCGAGCAGCCGCTCCAAGGCGCCGCCGAACGCCTGCTTTAAAAAGCTTTGATACGGGGCGATGGGGAGACTGCGGAGAGCGAGGGCGAGAGAACCGGCCATCACCAGGGGAATGACGCTCATCATCCCGCGCCGGATAGCGGAGACAGGAGCAAAAAGCTCAAGTTCCACCAAGAAGAGCTTTATGGTGTCGCGAACCTCCCTCAGATATTTCATTGCCCCGGCTCCTTTTCTCCCCGGCTTATAGAGCTGCCCGCAATCTTGCGCTTATGTATGGCGCCAGGTTTCTTTTTTGAGAAAGCTACTGGAAAAATTTACGAGCATATACCGCATTATGCAAAGCCTTTTGCTAAAGAGCAATCTATTTTTAATAGAATAAAAAAATTACTAAAAACAAGATCAGCTACACTTTAGTAAAAAAGCTCATGGGAATGATCAGACAATACAGGAGAGTGAACAACGGGAAGCTCCCGTCCTCCACCCTCCTGCGAAAAGGAAGCAGTGCAAGGACAAGTTGAGAGAACATCGCCGCGCATCGAGCCCTTGGCATGGGTTCCCGCCGTCAACGGCGACAGGTTACGCCTTTTTCTTCTTCGCCGGAGCTTTTACGGCCTTTTCGACCTTTGCGGGTTTTTCAGCCTTCACCGGTTTTTCCGCCTTTGCCGGTTTTTCCTCTTTCGCAACTTTTTCAGCTTTTACCGGCGTCTCGGCTTTTTCCTCTTTTACGGCATTCTCGACTTTCATGACGTCGGAAGAGGAGTTTTTCCTGATGCTCTCGATTCCTTTGATCGCGCTCGCTTTTGCTTTGTACCCTTCGGAGACGCCGATGATCTGGCCGTTCCTGGCTTTCAGACGGAAACGGAACTCTCCGGCCTTGTCGGCGTACACTTCAAACTTGGGATTGGTCTCTTTCTTAAAGCCTTCGACAGTCTGGTCCTCGACAGCAGCTACGGGGGCGTTTGTGCGAACGCTTTCGACACCCTGAAGGCAGCTGGCTTCCCGGTTGTACCCCTCGGAGGTCAGGATGATTTCACCGTTGTCCGCTTTCAGATTGAAATAGAACTTGGACTTTGACTCGCGAACAGCATACTTACCCATACGATCCCCTCCCAATGATTTGCTAATTTTGTTTATTGTAGAACGTATAAATAGCCGGGTCAACCATAGTTTCCAGCTAATATGCGAAAAAGCGCCGATTCGCGCTTCTTCTGTCGGCGCTTTTCACAATCGAGAACGGAACAGAGCGGCAAAGGGCGAGAAAAACCACCCCCCACCGTTCCGCCGAGCGAGGGCGTCATGATAGAATAATCGCGATATAGCAAGGGGGGCCCTGCCCCTATCATTGGGAAGGCTGGTGGAACAATGACAAAGAGAATCTGTGTTCTTGGTGTATGCGCGGCGGCGATATTCGGTCTTGTGCTCTGGACGGCTGGGAACGCATCGGCAGATGAGCGAAACTCGTTCATGGACGCGGTGTTCTCCGCTATTGAGAGCGCGGAAAATATGAATTTGAGCGACGAAAACATGAAGATCGGAAGCTATGAGGGTCCGGTGTCGAATAAGGACGAGAAGTTCATGGGGCTGTTGCGGGCAAAGCTCCGCCTGGCCCATATCTTCAGGAAACTTGAGTACCCTGAGGAAAACCTGTCGGCGCTCAAGGGGTACGAGGTCGTGCGCCTGATGATCGCCGCCGCGTCCAGCGGATCGCTGAACACGCAAGGCGCTCCTTTCGATCTGGGAGATTATATTGTTTTCCAGCTCATTCTTCCGCTGCAGCTTGAGCCTCTCATCAGGGAACTGCCCGTATACTACGATTCAATGAAGTCAAAGGAGGACTGGCAGGAAAAATTCGACCTGATCCTCGAGACGGGTGACGAATACGGTCCTTCTTTGAATCGGGGGAAGACCTTCCATCTTGCGGGGTTCCCTAAGGTGAACACGAAGAAGGAGTACACGACGGCGATCGACGTGGAGTTCAAAGACGAGTCGCTCTACTACTCGGAGGCGGACTCCTCGATCGAGGGGTGGCTGTACTCCTTCTGGCTGCGCCGCTACCAGGAGGGCTCGCTGGAGACGGTGAAGGTCATCCTGGACTGGCTGAACACGACGCTCGACGAGGTTGAAAAAGCGGTGGGCTAACAACGGTTCCCGCTGTGGAAACTCTTCGACAGCACTGCACGCACCCCGTCTTCCCGTCGAAGGCGGGGTGCGGTCGTTCAGGGGGAAGGCGCAAGAATACTGTCGTCTTCCTCGCCGTCAGCGTGTCTGTAGGCGAGCACGATGTAGCTGGTTCCGCCGGTCTTTTCGGCCTCGGCTGGGTTGTACTCGAATGAGGAAGCGTGCGCGAGGAGTACGGGATTCGCGCCCAGCGACTTCTGGAGCGTCATCTGCACGAAGAAGGCTCCCCGGGAGTCGATATGCGAGGGCTGCCGCAGGGAGACTACGCGCTCCGGGTCGGCCGAAAGGAGGACGGCGAGGCTCTCCTCGTCGCGCTTCGCCGTCTCCTCGCGGTCGAGGTAGTGGGAGAAGTCGGTGCTCTGGACGATCAGGGTATCGTCCAGAACCAACGGAGCGAGGAGCGCCGCCAACAGCCTCCACTCTTCCGGCGTCGACCGTTTGCCGATGGCGACCGGCAGCACGAAAGCGCCGGGGAAGTGGTGCGCGATGAACGGAAGGAGCGCTTGGACGCCGTGTTCGTGTGAGAAGAGGCTGGATTCGCAGACCAGTTTGCTCCGAAGCAGCGCAGTCGCGCCCTCTTTATCGAGCGGGACGGTTCCCAAAGACGTGAGAAAGTCACGTCCCGGAACGGAGAATGGCGTTCTTCCCCGGCTGAAGTGGTCGGGGGAGAGGATGACGATGCGCCGGTACCCTCCCTCGCGCACGTGCGCAAACCCCTTCGCGATCAGGTCGGCCGCGAGGAGATGGTGCGGGAGGACGAGTCCGGAGACGCGGCCGGAAGCGGGAGCTGTTGATTTCGCGGCCTCGATGGCGTCTGCGAAGAGGCCGCCGGGATACGCCGCGGGGAACGGGCGTTCGCGCAGTTTTTGAAGGTGCGGCGGCTCCTCCGAAAAGAGAGGAGACGCCGCAAAAAACAGGCAGATACAAAGGACGGCGAGTTTACGGACGCAGGCCGTCATACCAGAAGTTCTTCGCCGGCAACGGCAGCCCCTTTGGATCGCCGTCGTAGTACTTGTCGTAGACGCGCTTCTTCCAGACGCTGTCGGTGATGCGCCGTCCGTGCGGGGCGGTGAACTCCCGGTGGTCGAACGCCATGCCGATGGTGATGCGCGGGGTATTCTCGTTGCCGACAAGCACCAACATGATTGAGGGCTCGGCGGTCGCCTGGTAGAGGATGGCCGGATCACCGATAGCGATCGGGTCGAGGTTCATGGTCTGGATATCGACGATGAGTCCGGACTGGAAGAGCTCGTCCGGAGGAACCGCGCCGTAGCCGTCCGCCGGGGCGGCCATGTAGTCGAGAGAAAATGTACGGATGTATTCATACTCCTCCTTGGTGAGCGCCTTGCCCTGAAGCTCTTTCGCGGCAATCTTTCCGCAGCGCTGCACTGTCTGCCGGAACTGGGTGAGCGCGCCGTACTCCTCCATATCCATCGGGAAGAGGGCGTTTTTCTCAAAACCGTTTTGAATATAGTCCACGACGCGGAGCAGCTCGTTCCAGAAGGGAAGATTCGGCTCGACGAAGCCCTTGGGAAGCGGCTTGGGAGGCTCTTCGTCGCCCCCGTCGCCCATTTCTGCGTAGTTCGGCTTTTCGTAGAGAATGGTGTCGTGCCGCAACTCGGTGTACGAGCCGAGCTGCGTCTCAAGCTGTTTGGCGGAGAATAAGGGACTCTGCATGTACAGCGGATACCCATTCCCGTACTCGGAAACAAGCGAGCTGAGGAGCCACATCCACGCCGACCCTACGGAGCTGAACCACGCCGTCTCCGGTTCTGCGGCAAGTTTCTTGGCGAGCGCTTCTATATGACGCGGCATACCCTCTATAAAAAGGGGCAGCACTTCCGGTGGCACAGCCTCTCCGGGGCCGGATGCGGGAGCGCCTTCCGCCGTCGCTGCCGGAAGACCGGCAAGAGAGAGCGACACCTGCTTCGGGACGAGCCACTTTGCATAGTCGCTTCCAACAACCGCCGCAACCCAGAGGCTGGAGAAGATCACCGGCGCATCCTCGCGCACGTTCACCTTGTAGGTCAGCTCGTCGGTGATGAGCCAGGGAATGGTGAAGCGTTGCGGGAAGACGCAGAATGTCTCGGTACTCGCCGGTGAGAAGAGCTTCTTGAAGTGGGGTATGGAAGGAGCAAGCTCTTCGCTCGCCTCCCTGATTCGGTCGACGGCGGCCGCGTCGCCGCAGGTGTCCGGCGTGAAGGAGGAGACGCCCGCCTTCTTCAGCAGCAGCTGCCGCCACTCCGGGTAGCTCGCGCCGTCTGGGTAGCCGACGAAGAAGCAGGAGACTTCCATCACGCGTTTCCACGCGTCGAGGGGAGCTGTCAGCGCGCCGGGCGCCGGGCGCTGGGGCTTGCCTCGGGCAACCGGCCGTTTATACGACATGGCGAGGGCGAAGTTGAGCGCGTCGACGGCGCCCTCTTCGTCGGCGAGTTTCCAGCCGAGCTGTCCCAGCCAGATCATCGTCCGGAAGTAGGCGCGGCTGCGCGAATTCTTCTCGTAGTGTCCTCTGGGGGTGAACTGGGTGTAGTCCACGCTCTGGCTCGCATAGGCCGGACTGAGGCCAAGAAGCCCTTTCAGCGCCTCCTCTGCGGCGTAGATCCGTTGCAGTTCCTCCGTAACGGCGTCGGCCGTCTTCTTCGAGAAGGATTTGCCGTACTTATTGAAGAGCGCGAGCGCGTTTTTCAGACTGTCGGTCTGCTGCGCGGGTTCGGCGTCCGGATCGGTCCAGACCGGTTCAACGCTCTCGTCGCAGTTGAGGGCAAGGATGAGGGGAACGACGAGCTGCGCCTGAAGTCGCTCCCAGTGCGGCTTATTACTCTTGGACGCCAGCGAACGGAGCGAGACGACGTTGGCGTACAGCTCCTCGAGCATGTACTGCACCGCGCCCAGAAGCTCGCCTCCCTCCATCGCTTCAAGGCGCTTTGAGAAGAAGGTGTGAAGCGCATGAAGAAAGACGTCCGGGCCGACGAAGCGGGTGTTCCACGGCTCGCGGTAGGCGGGATCGTAGCTTCCCCCGATTCCTTCGAAGTTGCACAGCATTTCGTCGTACCGCCCCATCGACGAAAAAGTATGCAGACTGGGTTTCTGCAGCAGCAAAAAGCGGTTCTTCTGCAGCGCGCTCTTCTGCTCGGCCGTGAGCTTGCCGACGACTTCCTCCACCTCTTTGAGGTTCGCCGCCTTGTCGAGCGGGAACACCGTCTCTTTGAAGTTAGGAACAACGTCGAGCTTCATCGGGGACGGGACGCTGGAAAAATCCTTCAGCGCCGCCTCCTTCAGCGGAATCTTCGGTGGCGCGGCCTCTCCTGCCGAGAAACCTGCCGGCGCGAAAACGTACAGAAGCACAACCAGACCTGCGCACAGCGCCGTCCGCTTCGCGCATCGGTGGAACACGCTCTGTTTCATGCCACATTCCTCCTTTTGGATTTGATTTTGTTCAGCTTGAATCTCTGTTCGTCTTATTGATTCCCGGCGATTTCGATCATATCCCGGGAGAAAAACCAGCGGGACACACGGCTAAAATGCCGAAAATTCAGGAACCGGAAAGGAAGCGCTCCATCTCGTACTCTAATTGTCCGAACTCGCGTCGCAGCGTCTCCATAGGCGCCGCCGCGCCCTCGATATCCGCAGCCATGCAGAGCTGCTCCACCTCCAGCGCCGCGGACTGGAGCCCGTCGCCGCCGACGCTTCCCGCAGCCCCTTTGATGGCGTGCGCCAGACTTCGCGCAGCAACGGCGTCTTCATCGGCAACCGCGTTCTCAAGAGCGCGGACTTTTCCGGGGATATCGCCCAGAAAATCCAAAAGCACCTCGCGCATCAGGTCGTCGTCGCCCATGAGGCGTTCTTTGAGGACGGAGGAGTCCCAGGCCGAAGGCGAAAAGGGCGCCTGCGGAGAAACAGGTTGCGCGCCTCCTTCGAGCCGCGCGCCTTCCGTGACGGACACATACTCGTGAGCGCCGCTTTCTCCGGCGGGCAACCACCGTTCGAGCACGTCCAGCACAACCTCCGGAGAAACGGGTTTTGCGATATAGTCGTCCATTCCGGCGTCCAGACACTTCTCCCTGTCTCCGACCATCGTGTGCGCCGTCATGGCGATGACGGGAACGCGCCGTGCGCCGCCCTCCCTCGCGCGAATTCTGCGTGACGCTTCGTAGCCGTCCATCCGGGGCATCTGACAGTCCATCAGCACGAGGTCGTAACGCACGTTCTCCAATGCGGCGAGCGCCTCTTCGCCGTCCGCGACGACGTCCGTCCACAGGCCGAATTTTTTCAGGATACCCACGGCGACCTGCTGATTGGTGAGGTTATCCTCGGCAAGGAGGATGCGGATTCCCCTTCGTTCAAACCGGGGACGCGACATCCGGGGGGTCTTCGCGTTCTTGAAGCCGGCGGCCCCCGAAGAGGGAGCGAGCGCATTGTCATCAGCGCCTTCCATGCTCCGATCGAAAAGCGCGGTGAACCAAAACTCCGACCCCTTTCCTTCCGTGCTCGTTGCACCGACGGAACCTCCCATCAGTTCGGCAAGCTGCTTGCTGATGGCGAGCCCCAGCCCGGCGCCGCCGTACTTCCGTGCCGTCGAGGCGTCCGCCTGGCTGAACTTGTCGAAGAGGGCTCCGAGCTTCTCCTCAGGGATGCCGATTCCGGTGTCCTTCACCGAAAAACGGAGCAGCACGCCTTCGTCGCGTTCTTCGGCACGCGACACGCGGACGTCGACGCTTCCTTCGTGGGTGAATTTGACCGCGTTCCCGACAAGATTGACGAGGATCTGGCGCAGACGTCCGGGGTCGCCCCGAAGTATCGCGGGAACGTCCTGCTCCGCATCGCTGCGAAGCGTCACCCCTTTCTGTTCCGCATGCACCTTCAACCCGGCCAGAAGATCGTCCAGGAGAGCGGAGAGGTTGAAATCAAGGTTCTCCAGATCGAGCTTTCCGGCTTCGATCTTGGAGAAATCAAGAATATCGTTGAGAATGCCGAGGAGCGACTCCGCGCTCGAACGGACGGTTTCGGCGAACCGGCGCTGCTCCTCGCTCAACGGAGTATCCAGCAGAAGCGCCGTCATGCCGAGCACCCCGTTCATCGGCGTGCGGATGTCGTGGCTCATGTTGGCGAGGAATTCGCTCTTCGCGCGGGTGGCGTCCTCGGCGCGGGTTTTGGCCTCCAGCATCTCTTTTTCGATCCTGTTGCTCTCCAGAGCGTCGGCCAATGTGTTCGCAAGGATCTTGAGCACTTCGACGGTCTCGTCGTCAAGCTGCTTCGTCGCGCGGACCGCGTCGAAACCGAAATATCCGAGGAAACGGCCGCCTTTGATCAGCGGCAGACAGAGCACAGAACGCACCTGCCGGCGTTCGAGCTCGCGCTTCTCCGCGCTCCACTCCTCCGACAGCTCCGAAACGTCCGGGATGAAGAGCATCTCCTGTGCGCAGATTGTTTTCTCGATCAGCGGGACGTCGGCGACGGGGTAGTTCTGCACGTCGTCCTTCACCGAGGGTATTCCGGGAGAGCTCCACTCGTGCGTGTTGGACATGAGCGTACAGTCCTCCGAAAGCTGGAAGAGGAAGGTCCTGTCCACCTTGAGAAACTCGCCGCAACGTTCGAGCATGGCGTCGATCTTCTGGTCGATGTTGGCGAGTGTGGCATTGATGAAAGAGGCGGAAATCTCCGCGAGCAGCCCTTGGAGTCCAAGAGTGCTTTGAAGTCGATCCTCAAGAGCTTTCCGCGAAGAGATGTCGATGATGAGTCCTTCAAGAAACTCGACCGCTCCCGTCTCGTCATAGAGGGGAACGCCCTGTTCGAAGACCCACTTCTCCTCCCCCTCCGCCGTCAGGATTCTGTACTCCAGCGCCGCCGGAACGCGCTCCGCCATCGCTCGTTCCCAGACGGCGCGGGCGTACTCCCTGTACTCCGGCAGCATCAGCTTGTTGAACGAGATTTTTTTGTTGAACAGCAGATCGTCGCTGGCGTACCCGGTCAAACGGAGACACCCTTCGGAGACGAACTCCATTGTCCACTCTTCGTCGTAGCGGCAACGATAGGCAATCCCCGGCAGGTTGGCTATCAGCACTGATTTGCTTCGTTCGCTCTCTTCAAGCGCGGCGCGGCTTTTCCGGAGGCGCGCGTTCCAGTAGAAGGAGAAAGCGACGAAAAGCCCCAGGGCCGCGGCAATTCTGATGACGAACCAGTAATCCATCTGCCGGACGACCGTGATGTTCACATGTCGGTTGACGATCGCCTCCAGCTCGCTCGGCGTGATCGCGGCAATTCCTTTGTTCAGGATGTCGCGCAACCGCGGCTCGCTCTTCAGGACGCCCATTCGGAGACGGTTGACATACTCCTCGGGAGCCTGCCCGACAACCTTCAGATTGAAGTAGCCTTCCTTGCGGATGGTCCAGGCGGCGATAGTCAGCGAACGGAGCGTCATGTCCGCCCGTCGCTCGACGACCGCGCGAAAAACATCCTCTTCGCGTTCGACCGTGATCACGTCCAGGTTGGGAAAGTCGCGGCGGAGACGCTCCTCCATCGAGGTTCCCTCCGGCAGGACGATCGTCCTGTCCGTGAGTTGCGAAGCGTCGTAGATATAGGGGTGTTCTTCGCGGGCGATAAAGACGTTCGGGTCCACCAGCAGCGGTTCGGTGAAGAGAAGCCATTCCTCCCTTGCGGGAGTCTTGTTCAGGAAGGGAAGAATCAGAACGTCGCCCGACTTGGAGAGCGCCACGGCCTCGCTCCAGTCCTTCGGGAAAACGTAGGAGAATTCAATGCCGAGGCGTCCGGCGATAAGCTCCAGCAGATCCGCCGCTATTCCCGTGAAGTTTCCCTGTTCGTCGACGCGCTCGAACGGCATCCAGTCCGGATCGGGACAGACTGTGACGGGACCGAGCGCCGCCAGATAGTCCCGCTCTTCCCCGGAGAGTTCGACAACCTCCCCGGACGAGCGGAAGTCCTCCATGAGCGACGCATCCGAGGGAAAAGCGAAAAGACAGGCTGCACACACGGCGATGCACAGGAAAAAAAGCCCAGCGACAGAGAACGCCGGAAGAGAACGTCCCGGTTGCTTGATGATGCGCTCCCGCCGCATTACGTCTTCGTCCTCCTGCTGTGATTGCGCGGCGCTCGTTCTTCTTCCAGCTCGGTTTTCAGCCGTTTCCACTCCTTTTTTAACGCGGGAAGGAAGCTTCGCGCACCCTCCGCGTCTTCTTCTCTCGCCCGCTCCTCTATTGTGAAAGCAACGGAGGCGAGGGCCTCGGCCCCGGTGCATGCGCTCATCCCCTTGATACTGTGCGCATGCCGCTCCATCAAGGGGAGGTCGTCCGAGGAGAGCACATTCCCAAGCTTCCGGAGTTCGCGGGGAAGCTCCGACAGGAAATCCTGAAGCACTTCCATTACAAGCTCCTCGTCTCCCATCAGGCGCTCCAGGAGCAGCCCCCTGTTCCAGGCTTGCTGCTCCGGTGCAGCGGGCGCGCCGGCCGCCGGAACGCGAAGAGCTGTCTTCTTTTGCTTCGGCGCGTTTGTCTTCTTCGGCTTCGCGACCGGAGGCCCGCCCGCTTTCTCCGGGGCGGTTCGTTCTTTTGTACGTTCAGGAAGCCATTTTTTGAGCGTATCGACCAGAAGCGCCGGAAGTATCGGCTTCGCGATATAGTCGTTCATCCCGGCCTGCAGACACTTCTCCCTGTCGCCGACCATTGCATACGCTGTCATAGCCACAATAGGCACATCGCGGCAGACTCCCTCCATGCGCCGTATTCTGCGCGCCGTCTCGAAACCGTCCATCTTCGGCATCTGGCAGTCCATCAGCACAAGATCGTAGCCGCCTTTTCGCAGCGAACGCAGCGCGTCGAGGCCGTCGGCAACGACATCGACCGTCACTCCGAATTTTTTGAGCATACCGATCGCCACGCGTTGGTTGGTGACGTTGTCCTCCGCCAGAAGAATACGCGCGCCCTTTCCGTCGAAAGGCGGAAGCGCCTCGCGCACGGTATGGCGGGTGGCGATGAAACGCGTATTCCTTCGCTGTTCCGACAGGACAAGCGAAAAGATATCGTGAAGGTCGTTCTGGAGCGCCGGACCGCTGAGGTAACCGGAGAATCCCGCATCCGCAAAGCGTTTCGCGTCGCCGCGGACGCCTATGGAAGCCAGCATGACGGTGCGCGTGGCCGAGAGCAGTTCATCGCCACTGATGAGGCGTCCCAGCGTCTCGCCGTCCATATCGCCCGTCTGCGTATCCATGACGGCAAGGAGAAAGGGATTCTTCGCCCGCGCCGCTTCGCGCAGAAGCGAGATGGCGGACGCGCCGTCCGATACTTCCGAGGGGCGCATTCCCCATGAGAGCAGACGGGTCGTCAGAAGCTTGAAACTCCCGGGTTTTTCATCCACGACGAGCACGCGCACGCCGCGGACATCCACCGAGGAGATATCCCGAACCGACTGTTCATGCTGCTTTCCCAGCGCGGCGGTGAAACAAAATTCCGAGCCCTTCCCCTCGACGCTCGTCGCCCAGATTCGTCCGCCCATCATCTCCGCAAGCTGTTTCGAAATGGCAAGCCCGAGACCTGTCCCCCCGAATGTCCGTGCCGTGGACGATTCCACCTGCATGAACTTGTCGAAAATGCCGGGGAGCCGCTCCTCAGGAATGCCGATCCCCGTATCGCGCACCGAGAAGCGAAGGAGCGCGAAGTTCTCGCTTTCCTCTTCAAGGAAAACTCCGAGCTCGACTTCGCCCGCCTGAGTGAACTTCAAGGCGTTCCCCACAAGGTTGTTCAATATCTGGCGAAGCCGCCCGGGATCTCCGCGAAGCAGCGAGGGAACGTCGGGAGCAATGCTGCACAGAAGCGCGACGTTCTTTTCTCTGGCGCGAAGCGACATCGTCGCGGAAAAGTCTTGAAGCAGACTTGGAAGATCGAAATCCAGAGTCTCCAGCTCAAGTTTCCCCGCTTCGATTTTGGAGAAGTCAAGGATATCGTTCAGGATGCTCAACAACGAGACCGCGCTGTCGCGGACCATCCCGGCATAGTAGCGCTGTTCGCCGTTCAGGCGCGTGTCCAGCAAGAGCCCGGTCATGCCGATGACGCCGTTCATGGGGTTCCGGATCTCATGGCTCATATTGGCAAGAAACTCGCTCTTCGCGATGCTCGCCGCCATTGCCTTCGAAGCGGCCTCCCGCGCCAGCGCAGCTTCGAGCTTCAAGCGGTGGTTCTCCTCCAGGAGCGTCTCTTCTCCGCAGCTCCCCGCGGCGCGGCCCGCACTTCCCGGGCAGTTCCCGTCAACCTGTTTTCTCTTCGTCATGTCGTCGCTCCCGTGACGTGTAAGTTTCGCTCTCCGAGCGATCCGGCCCGCTCTCCCCGGATTTGATATACCAGCGCTTCCGCTGTTCATACCACGCGCTTCGTGCACTCGGTTCGATTATATCATCCGTTCTTTTCAGGCTCTATGGGAGGTCATCGGGAATACGAAGCCGCCCGCCCGCTTAAAGAACTTTATCGGGCGGGCGGCTTCCTGGTACGGCAACGCAGGGGCATGCTACTTATCTTCGAACTTGAACGATACTTTGAGCTTGGTCCGGTATGCCATAATCTTGCCGTCCTCGAGGTGCATATCCATGGCGGTAACTTCCGCGATACGCAGGTCCCTCAACGACTTCGACGCCAGCTCCACTGCCGCCGCGGCGGCTTTCTCCCACGACTCGCTGCTCGTCCCCACAAGCTCGATCACCTTGTACACGCTCTCCATGTCATCTCCTCCTTCCAGATCGGCTCCGAAGAGCCCGCCAGTTTCCGCCGGCAAAGCATCGCCGCCGGAAAAAAGAATAGTTTAATTATACCATTACCACTCTTCATTTCACTCTGAATAAATACTTTTCGGGACGCTTGCTTCTGCACGGGTTGCGCCGTTTTCTGCATCCCGGCGAACGTCCTTTTCCATACCGTATAATGAGAGAAAAAGCAGGGAGGGGCTTCGTTTATGGAGAGCGTCGGTTGCGTGCATGTCTACACTGGAACGGGAAAGGGAAAGACCACGGCGGCGCTCGGCCTGATTCTTCGCGCCGCCGGGGCGGGGCTTTCCGTGCTCCTCGTCCAGTTCCTCAAACGGGCGGAATACAGCGAACACGAGGCGCTGAAGCTCCTTGGGGACCGCGTGACCGTCCGCACCTTCGGAGGCGAGCGACGCATCGGTTCTCCCGCTACGGACGAGGACCGGAGGCTCGCGAGAGAGGGGCTGGCCTTTCTCGGGACGGCGCTCGCGTCGGGGGCGTACGATCTCGTCGTCGCCGACGAAATCGTCGTGGCGGCGCATCTCGGGCTGCTGCTCGAGGAGGAGATTCTCGCCCTGTTCAACGTCCGCCCCCCCTCGGTCGAACTGGTGCTCACGGGGCGCTACGCCTGGGAGGAGCTCATGGAGCGCGCCGACCTTGTCACCGAGATGCAAGAGATCCGCCACTACTTCGCGAAGGGCGTTCCCGCCCGGAGAGGAATCGAAAAATGACACATCCGCGTATCGTGATCGCAGGAACCAATAGCGGTTCCGGAAAGACGACCTTCACGGCCGGACTCGTCGCCGCGCTCCGTTCGCGCGGGATGACCGTCCAACCGTTCAAGACGGGGCCGGACTATATCGACCCCGGTTTCCACACCCTGGCCGCGGGGCGGCCCTGCCGGAATCTGGACACGATGCTGCTCTCGCGGGACGGCACGCTGGAGCTGTTCGACCGCAACTCCTCCGGCGCGGACATCTCGCTGGTCGAAGGCGTGATGGGACTCTTCGACGGCGCGGGCGCGCGCGACGAACGGGGAAGCACCGCACACCTGGCGAAGATGCTCAAAGCCCCTGTGGTGCTGGTGGTCAACGGCCGCTCCATGGCGCGGAGCGCCGCCGCGCTCGTCCTCGGTTTCTCGAAGTTCGACAGGCGCGTCGCAGTCGCCGGAGTGCTTCTGAACGCGCTTGGAAGCGCCAACCACTACCGGATTCTCAAGGAGGCCATCGAGGGTGATACTGGCATTCCGGTCTTCGGCTACCTGCCGCGCACTGCCGATATCGCCGTGCCGGAGCGTCACCTCGGGCTCGTTCCCTCAGTGGAGCACGAACAAGGCGCGGAGATGATCGAGCGCATCCGTCTGCTCATCGAGGAGCATGTCGACGTCAAGGGGCTCCTCGAACTCGCCCGGCGCGCCCCGCTCCTTCCGTCGTACTCCCCCGCGATCTTCGCCCCCCCGGCGACGCCGAGAGGCGCAAGGATCGCGGTCGCGCGCGACGAAGCCTTCCACTTCTACTATCAGGACAACCTGGACATCCTTGAGCATCTGGGAGCGACGCTGCTCCCATTCAGCCCGCTGCGCGACCCGAAGCTGCCCGAAGGGACGCAGGGGGTGTACATCGGCGGCGGCTTTCCGGAGGAGTTCGCGGAGAAGCTTTCCGCCAACGAATCGCTCCGTGCGGAGCTGCGAGCGGCGGCGGACCGCGGGATGCCCCTCTTCGCGGAGTGCGGCGGTCTGATGTACCTTGTCGAACGGCTTGAAGACAAATCGGGGACGGCGCACCGAATGGCAGGGGTCTTTCCGGGAGTCACCTGGATGGGCAAGCGCCTGCAGGCGCTCGGGTACTGCGGAGGGACGCTCGAACGCGGCGCGCTGATCGGAAGGAAGGGCGCGTCGCTTCGCGGGCATCTCTTCCACTGGTCCATCTACGACAGCGAAGGGAACGACGAGCTCTTCTCCCTCCGGCTGGAGAAAAACGGGAGTATCTACCGCGACGGGCTGGCGAAAAAGAACGCCTTCGCAAGCTACCTCCATCTGCACTTCGGTACGAACCTCGCCCCGGCGCGGCGCTTCCTGGAGCGCGCGGCGAAGTTCACAGGGAGCGTCTGAGGCGCTGGACGCCGCGGCGGCACAGGAAATCTCTCCGAAAACCTGCCGCCTGTTTCCGGAGAAGAGACACACAGTCCGTTCTTCCCGTAGCGGCGAACGCACTCCGTTGTATTGCGCTTCACCGCCCGACGAGGCAGATCTGCGCCAGTCCGCCCGCGATCCGCAGCATATCTCTGATCGCCTTCTCGAACGGGACCATCGCCGTCCTCGTCGCCATAATCGGGTCAAGCCCGGGAGCGTCCGGGTTGTAGTAGTGGTTCAGGAAGGAGTGCCCATCCATTTGCCATGACTCGATATTCTGCAGCTTGACAGCGAGGAGCACAACAAGCGGATACTGCGTATCGGGGTGATTAATGCAGTTGTCGACTCCCGTTCCGTAGTCGACCCTGTGATCGGCAAGCGTTTCGCTCTCGGGGGCGTCGCCGACCACAAGTGTGGACATGCTGCCGAAGGCCGTCGCACACGCCTCCGGGTCGTTCTGCTCAAAAGCCGATACAGCCGCCCGCAGCTTCTCTCCGGAAGCTTGCAGAAGCTCCGCGGACTGCAGGAAGAAACTGTCTGACACGGCGATGTCGTTCAGCAGGTCGACCGCATAGACATCCGAAGGCGCGTCGAAAATCGACGTCGAGAAGAACTCCGCCCCCCACTCCGCTGCGTTGAAAATGCTCTTCAGAAGAGAAAACATCTCCGTCGTCACCGAGCCGAACGTACCTGTCAAAAGCTGTGCAACCAGCGCGGGTAACTTGCTCGAAAAATAGGCATTGGAAGCGAGTTCGGTGAACAGATCGAACTGCACATCGTCAAAATCGCCGAAGATCGAAAGGGAGGACATGCCGTACCGCAGGATTTTCACTCCGGCAACCCCGAGGTTCGGGCGCGCCGCGGCGAACACCTTCACAGCGCTCTTGCCGCAGGCAAAGACACCGTACGGATCCTCTCCCGACAGGCCGCTGCGAAGCTCCCGAATCAGAGCGTCCGCCATCACCGCCTGCCGGACCGTCTTCTCGTGTCCGGCCCAGCTCTGCGGCAGCACCCAGACAGAGCCATCCTCCCGGACGGAACCTGAATCGAGCGTCTGGACGCGGAAGCGCGCCGGAGCCGTGATGAGCGACGCGTCGTACGAAACTCCCCAGCCGCTCTCCGGGAGGAAGAGCGGGTCGCGAAGCCCCCGCCCCGCTTGGGAGTGCGTCCCTACCAGCACATCGTTCCGGTAGACGCGGAGCTCCCGCGATCCTTCAAGCTGCGTGAAGTAGAAGGACGAAGCGCCTGCGGGCAGGATGAAGATCCTGTCGCTCGCCTCGATCATGCCGATGGAGCGGGCGTCTCCCCCGAAGAGAATTCCGCGCTCGTAGGCGCCCGTAATCGGGGTGAACTCTGCGTACGTCTTGCCGTCCCCCTCGTCCGTCGCAAGCCAGCGGTTCGCCGGGAAGGTCCAGCTCTTCCCGTTCTTCAGATTCTTGACCTGAACGCCGTCCACGAACCACCCGGCTCCATCACCGCCGTTGTCATGACGAAGCGTCATCCGCTCCGCCTCGTCGAGCGAACCGAATCCATAGATCTCCGGAATGGTGAAGACATCCGTCCCTCCTCGTTCGAACGGGTCGGTGGAGGTACACTGAAGGCTCGAACTCGGGAGCAGATGAATCTCCCCCGATCCCGTCGGCGTGCCCTGTTCGTCGGCAGGACCGTAGAGGGCAAGGAAGACCCCGGCGTCGGAGCCGCTCTTCACACGATCGCCGGTCCTCACCGTCACCTCGTACGACGCTGTCGGGGGCACGGCAAAGACGCTCTGAGCGGCGAACTCATCCCCCCGCACCGTAAAGGGCTTTGAGGTGTGTACTCTTTTTGTGACAGTGGATGTCGCCCCCTTGTTGTCGGTCAGACTCAGCGTCACCGTCTGTACGCCTCCCGCCGGGAAGCGGTGGGCAATGACGGAATCGTTCCGGGCATCGGGGGGACTCCCCGCCTCCAACGTCCAGGAGTACCGGGTGATGATCCCGTCCGGATCGTACGACGGCGAGGCGTCCAGAATGGTCTCGGGCGACCACTTCGGATCCTGCGGCCGGATGCGGAAATCGGCCACCGGAGACTTGTTGGGTCCGAGCGTGATCCGCGCCACGGGCGAAGGGATATTCCACGGATGCGTCTCCTTCGGATGCGTATTATCGGCGAACTGCACGTCCACCACCGCCTCGGCCTCGTGCACGCGCACGCGCAGACTGACGGGCTTCCCCGGCAGTCCCGCCGCGACGCCGGTGAAGAGGTCGAACGTGCTCCTCTTGCTATAGGTCAGCGAGGAGGTAATATCGTTCCCCTCCTCGTCGAACACCCGAAGCCCGCGCAGATAGTACTCGAGAGGCGCTCTCCTGTTCAGCTCCGGATCGAAGAGTTCCAACTCGAAGCCGTACATCTTCGGGACGAAAAAGGAGTGCGCTATCTCTCCGGAGACGGGGTCGCCGCGTCCGGCGGTTACCGAGAGGCTCCCCCGCCCCTCGACGGAGTACCCCCACACCGAGGGCTCGCTCTCCATCCCTTCATAGAGCATGTCCACCTCGGCGGCGCCGCTGCGCGTCTCCCCGGCGCGCATGCTCCGCGGAAGGCCGGAAACGCCGGAGAGCTTCAGGTTCGTCCCCGAAAAGGACCAGGCAAGATCGTTCAGGTCGTACGGCGCGGGGTTGGTCAGCTCCCAGTCGGCGAAGAGCTTGATATGCCCGTTCCGGTCCGTCTGTAGCCGCTTCGTCACGGCCAGCTGCAGCGGGTTGCGAAGGCGACGCAGCGTCACTTCGAAGACTCTCGATACCGGGCCGAGACGAGCCTCCACAGGAACCACGACGAATTCGGCGCCTCCTGTCGGAGGCGTTTCCCAGACGTATCGCCCGCCTTCGGGATCCGCGCTGCGCACCGTTCCGCCTCCGAACGTCACGTCGAGCTGGTTTCCGAAGCTGCGTCCGTACTCGTGAAGGAAGCGCACCGCGACCTCGGTTTGCTCGAAGGTGGACATCGGAGCACCCGCGTGCGGGTCGAGCGGCGCCATCGCGATGTCGAGCCACCCCTGACCGGAGGCATCGAAGCAGATCAGGTTGGCCCCTCGCAGCGGAGACGATATCGACGGGCGCGACGAGGAGAAGGAGTAGACCTTTCCGTCGCGGAAAAAACTGTCCGCGAAGTGCATGGTCATCCCCGGAGGGAAGGGGTACATGCCGGTACAGACGCCAGTGAGGGTATCCACCTTGATGAAGGTGTAGGGGAAAAAGTCGGAAGGGAAGAGCATTTCGCTCTGCGAGACGAAGAAGCCGTACCTTGTTCTGCACTCTTCAAGCGCGAACTCCCCCTCCGGCAGGCCGAGCGGAGAGTACCTCCGGATACCTGCGGGCCTCCCCCAATCTCCGAGGACGATTCCCCCGTCGGGCGCGAACCAGCCGGAAAAGTGCCTGCTGTTTTTCACGAGCACCGTAACCTCGCCGGACGGCGTCGTCAAAAGATATGTGTAGGAGTCTCCCGAATACCCCTGCTCCGCCAGCCGTTCGCCGCGAAGGGAGAGGAGATACTTCCCGTCCCTTTGGTCCAGTATTTGGAGACATGAAGGAGAATGGAGCTTGCGGACGGAGATCCCCTCCTCGTCCAGGTCGTACTCACCGAAGAGGGCACCTTGTTCCGAGAGAAAGACCAGACGCGGCGCCCCGCCTGTCCATTGCACAAGCGGAAGAGGAAACGAAAGCGGGCGGAAGGACCTTTGGAAGGCAGCATCCTCGTGGAAGTCGAGCAAATGGGAGGGCGTGTCGTCGAGAGAGAAAAGCAGCGTTCCGTTCGTCGAAAGCACGTCGTACCCGGCGTAGTTCCTGCGGCGATCGGCCTTGGGGAAAAAAAGCCTGTCGCCGACAGCGAACACGGTCTGATTCATGATCGTCTCCCGCTGGAAGAGGACGTTCCCCGAAGGCAGCTCAAGCACATGCCCGCTGCGCGCGAGCACAACGCCGTCGTTGGTCAGCCTCCTCTTGAAGCGGTAGGGAAGGACCCGGACGACGCCCGTCCGCGCGTTCAAAAGTCTCATCTCCGATGCACCGGAGGGGGTGAAGAGGACGTGCTCTCCGAAGAGCTCGAATGTGGGGGCCGTAAAACCTGCTTCCCGGTGAAGCTCCCGACCAAGGGCCAGGTCGTACACGAGGAAGCGGTCGTCGCTCGTCCGGACGGCAAGGATGTCGCCCGAGCGCCGAACAAAGACGGAAGCGTTGTCGGAAGGAGAGAGAGAAAGCGTGCGAAGCAGATTGCGGGACATGAAGGAAGAATCGTTCCCGAAAAGGACTCTGGGAATGAGGAGAAATGCCAGCATGACGGACAGAGAAGCAAAGCGCCTCCACGGCAACACGGTCTCACCCCCTAGCAGGCAGCTTCAAGAGACCCGTTTGTTCGGATGATACCGCAGAGGCGCTTTTTAGTCAAATAATTTTGAGTAGTGCAAATTATAGATTACGCTTCATTCCCGCAGACACTGAATCGCCCCCGGGCGTAGAAACCGGAGATACTCCCGTTATGAGACGCGGAAACGAATTTCTTCAACAGTCCCCCGGAAGCGCTTCCGCGCGCCCTCTCGACAGACCGACCAGCACGACGAGCCCCGAAAGCGCGAGCCCCGGAAAGAGCGGGTCCAGGCCGCCGCCGAAGAACGCGCCCCCAGCGACGCCGAGAAGACCGCCGATCCCCGCGGCGAAGCTCCACGCATGCGAAAGCCTCCCCGGCCGGAGTACCGCGGCGAGCATCAGGCAGAAGATGCCGGAGGCCTTGACCCCCATCCCGAGGTAGGCCCACTGGAGAATCATCGAATTCCGCGAGGCGCAGGCGACCGTTCCCGCCGCCGCGACCACGGCGAGCACGATGACGCGGCTGGCCAGCAGGATTCTCACATCGTCGAAGTGCGCCGCGACCTTCATCTTGAGGAAGATGTCTCTCGTGAGGTTCGTCGCGACGCCGAGCGAGACGCCAACGGCCGTTCCGAGGACGGTAATCATGATCCCCGACCAGAGCAGACCGCCGAGAACGGGGTGGAAGGAGGTCTGAATGAAGAAAGGAAGCGCCTGCGAGGCCTCGACGGCCACACCGGAAGCGCGCATGGAGAGCCCTATCCACGTGCCGAGAAAGCCCATCGGCGGGATGATGAAGGCCGCCCAGAGGCACCCTTTTTTCGCCGTCGCGTTGGACGATGCGGTGTAGACAGCCTGAATGTAGATCTGCCCGCAGAGCACGCCGCACAGCAGCGAGGCGAACGAGCCGAGATCCTTCCCCGCTCCCCTTGAGAGGATGTTGAAGAAGGGTTCGGACGGAAGCGCCTCGATGATCGCCCCCGGAGTCCAGCCCTGAACGAGCACCACGCCCGCGCACAGAAGCATCACCATATAGAGGAAGATGATCTTCGCCTCGCCGAGCCTGCTGAAGCTCTTGATGCCGCCGCCGAAGACGAACGCGAGGATCAGCGCGCCGGTGAGCAGCGCCGCGACGCCGGTCGAGACGGGGAAGACGGAACGCATCAACGCCACGCCGGAGAGAAACTGCGCGATAACCGAGAGGAACGAGCCCGAAGCCGTGGAAACGGCCACCAGGAGCGCCGTCCGTTTGCCGAAGTGCCGCCCGAGGTACTGCGGCAGCGTGATCAGCTCCACCGAGCGGAGCGGCGTCACGAACCAGAGCCCCATCAGGAGGCACGCGGCCCCGCTGCCGAGGGTGAACCAGAGCGCCGAAAGCCCCCACTGGTACGCCATCTGCACCGTACCGACCGTAGCGGCCCCGCCGACGAGCGAGCCGAGGATGACGCCCGAGACGCCGCGCACACCCGCTTTTCTGTTGGCGACGGCGTAATCGGAGGATGAGGAGACGCCCCTGGAGGAGAACAGACCGGAAATGAAGAAGACAACGAGCACAAGACCTGCGGAGAGCATGAACACGAAGAACACCTTCTCGATTGTTTTTGGAGGAAGCCGCTCAAGCGTATGACCGAGGCGGATACCCCCCTTGAGATAGTACCATAGAAACGGAGGAAACGCGGAGAACATGCAGTAGGCCGCCAACCTTCGTCTCCGAGCGGAACTTATGGACGAGATCGTCTCGTTCGTCCTCAAACAGAAGTGGAACCGCGAGGAAGCCGCGCGTCGTTGCAGCGTTACGTGCCCGCGAATGGACGAATTACTGGAGGGAACGCTCTCCGAATTCTCTCTCGACGCCTTGATCAACTTGCGACATCGCTCGGGCTACCGCTCCGAATAAAGGTCGGCGTATAAACCGCCCCTGGAGGAGAACAGACCGAGAAGGAAGAAGACAGCGAGGACTCGTTCTTTACAACATGCTTGTCATCTTCAAAGTCCGAAAAGGTTCGCATGGCTTCCGAGACGCACCAAGGTAAGAGCATCTTCCGATAGATAATAGAGCAACAGCAGATCCGGGGCGATGTGACACTCCCTATGTCCTCGCCAGTTTCCGCCAAGCGGGTGATCGGGATACGACGGGTCGAGAGGGCTCCCCATCGTCAACGCGGCGACGACTCCCCAAAGACGCTCCTTGAGAATATGGCGCGAAGCCCTCTTGATCTCCCGTTTAAAATCGCGCTTGAACGCCGCTGTTTGCCTAGTTTGCCTAACAGATCGCATCCAGCTCGGCCTTCAGATCATCCAGCGATATTTCTTCCGCCGTGCCGGACTCAGCTTCCCGCATGGCGGCCAGAGTTTCTTCCGGTAAAACGAGCCCGAAAGGGATGCCTCCCGTGTTGATGGTCTGCCGGTAAAAGAGACGAATCGCCTCCGTGGGAGTCAAACCGACTTTCCTGAAGATATTCTCCGCCAGCTCCTTATCCCGGGCAACAAGCCGAACATTGACACTGCGGAATCCGGGACGCTTGGTTTTCGTAACGCGCGCACCCATAAAACCACCTCCTCCACAGGGAATAATAACGCCATAAGCGTTACAAGTCAAAAATTCATAAATGCCTTTTCGTTCGCATTACTTTGTGGTGGTTCTTCCAGATGCGCAACCTACATTCTGCTCTCGATGACGCCTTTACAATAGGCGAAGTACGCGGCGGCGATCTCGCGTTCCGATTCTCCCTCTATTTTTTCCATGCCACAGGCAGCAAGCGCGCTGTTCACATCCGAGAAAGTTCGCGCCAACCTGACCTTGAACTTCGGGGACGGCGCCTTTCGTTCGGCGAAAAGATCGAACAGGTCGTCCGCCGAATCCGCGAACGCTCTTCCAGCTTCCTTCACCCAGTCGACTTCGGATGAACAGAGATTTCGTATCTTGGTGACGATATCCATTACTCTCCTCCTTTCGACGAAGCAATAGCATTCGTACGCAAAACCTCTCCGGGTAAGGGGCTGGATTTGGGGTTGGTCCAATAGCCGCACAATGGATTACACGGCTCCCTCGCCCATCTACTTTCTGAGGAACAGAGGCGCTATGTCTTGGTAAAGATAGCCCTTCCGCTCCCCCTTCGCAAGTCCACCGGCGAGTCTCGCCGCTCGGAATCGATAGGGTTGCGAATCGTTCTGCACGGGATCGCTGTTCGTGTCTCCTACGGTCCGAAAGGCTGTTTTCTCGATGATATAATATGATAACAATTTTGTGGCAACCATTCGCAAGCCGATGAGAAAACTGATTTCTGACGAACGGAATACTTTCGCCTCGAGAAGGCGCTCCATGTCTGACCAGAACGTTGCGCCGGCGAAAATGGACGGAGGAAAATACGATGAAATGTCATGTTTGCGGAGCCGGGATGCAGGAGATGAAAACCGACCTCCCTTTTAAGATCAATGAACGTTCCATCATTGTCGTTCGCGATGTCCCGGTGATTCAGTGTTCCGGATGCCGGGAATACATGCTTTCCGACGAGGTTATGGAGCGCCTCGACGAGCTGCTCGCCGGCGTGAACTCCAACGCCGACTTGGAGATCGTTCGTTTCGCTGCTTGAAACGGAATGTTGAATAATGTCGGAGCCTGTTATAGCGTAACACGGGCAAAGCAACCTCTTCGGGGTGCTTCACAAAATGCTTTTCTTCTTATTCCGGAAGGGTTTTTCAAATGAAGAGCGATGCTCCAACAGAAGCGCTTCGACGAATTCAAGAATGTGTGAAACGGAGAGATATCCTCTGGACATACCATGTGTTTATGCGTATGCAAGGCCGTTGCATACCACGAAGCAGCATTCTTGACTCCGTTGCTTCTTACGAAATAATAGAAAGTTATCCGGAGGATAAGTATATGGCCAGCTATCTTGTACGAGCCGAATGCGGCGCGGATGTCGTGCATGTTCTCTTTGCATTCGATATCGCGGACAAGTTCGTCCGCATTATAACGACGTACAGACCGGATGTGGCCCTCTGGTCCAAAGACGGCAGGAAGAGGCAGTAAGTTAAAATAAAGTTAACCAGCATGAACGCGCTTTTTTCAAGTATCTCTCCGCTGTTTCAGGAACACATCCTGTGAATAGAAATGTTCGCTTTTACCGACGATATGCGTGGTACGATGTTCTCCGCGCACGCGAACATCGCCCGGCGGTATCGGGTATTCACGCTGCGGAAGGAGAGGGCAGAGTGAACGAAGCAACGACGACAGCGCGCATGACTGCGGAGCCGCTCCGCCTGCTCTACGCGGATGAGCGGTTCGTCGCGGTGCACAAGCCGGAGGGGCTGCTGGTGCACCGCTCGCCGCCGTCCGGCTCGCCCTTCCGCACATCTTCACGGGGGAACGTCTCGACATCTTCTGCCCTCCGGAGGAGAGCTTTCTCGCCGCTCTGCGAGCGCTGGGCGGCGAAGAGACCGCCGGTCTTGCCGGCACCCCCGGCCTCCGGGGAGAATAAAAAGAGGAGCACTCCGGCCGGAACCGGCGCTCCCCTCTTTTGTGTGGTTATAGACTCCGCGCGGAATCGTCCGACCGCTACTCCGCCTGCTTCATATTCCCGTCGTCCAGCGTATAGTACCCCGGCCAGTGCATCGTCTTGGCGATCCGCGCCTCGGGGTTCAGTTGCACTCCTGCGAGCACCGCGTCGCGGAAGACGGGGTACCCCGTCCTGTCCACGATGTAGCCGATGTGCTCCTTGACGAGGCTCCGCAGGATGTGTTTGTCCACGTAGTCGAGGGTGTTTTTGATCACCTTGAGGAC
>Ga0334882_1001067_pt1 | contig 35447 bp, 30 predicted proteins | sample GraSluR1_MG_5_FD_207226 | JGI IMG/M metagenome (GOLD analysis project Ga0334882, IMG submission 207226) | Sludge microbial communities from methane-producing bioreactor in Wageningen University, Netherlands - Granular Sludge_15_04-R1 | ecosystem: Engineered > Bioreactor > Anaerobic >... | reverse complement strand
ATCGCTTCTGTTGCTAAAGTTGAATATACAGATGAAATAGATGAAATTCAAGATGTTGAGAACTTATTAAGTAGTGAAATAACAGAATAAACTAAACCAGAATTATTAAATAAACCAATTGTTCAACAAATATCTTAAACAATGAAAAAGATTTTTTTAATACTAATCGTTGTAATAACATCAATTACAGCAATTGCACAAACATCAACCCAGATTAATTTTAGTAATCTTGAAAAAAAGATTGCCAGAAGCGACCAGAGCATTGAAAATCCCAAGTCAAACCTCAAATATCAAACCTGGATTTCTAGGGGAGAACTAATGCTTGAGGTTTATGATGCCATGACTTTAAGTGCCAGTGCAGGTTTAACAATTAACGACTTTATGCTTATTATTGGTAGGCCAAAACAACAACTTGAGGAGGAAATTGACGGTATACCTATAACAAAAATGGTCATGGACAGAGTTACTTTTACCTTTATTGAAGGAGTTCTTGAATCATGGACTTTCACAAATCCTCTTGTTGATAATCCATTATTTGATGCTTTCAATAGTTTTCTTAAAGCAAATGAATTAGATGATAGGGGAAGAGGAAAAGAAAAAATAGCTGAAAATCTTGTAAAACTTAAATATGCGTTAATTGCTGAGGGATCTAACTGTTATAGCCAAAAAGATTATGCATGTTCTTTTAATTTCTTTTCAAAAACAATCGAAATCGGTTTACATCCTATAGTTAATTCTGTTGATACAGTATTATTCTACTATGCTGGACTTTCAGCACAACTAGGTAATATGAATGAAGTTGCGATAGAATATTATCAAAAAGCCATAGATTATAATTCCTATTCCGATGGAAATACGTTTTATAATATTTATGAAGCATATTCATCACTTGGCAGGGAGGATGAAGGTCTTAAATATCTTCAGGAGGGATTCTTAAAAGTTCCTAATAATCAAAATGTTTTATATTCCTTAATCAATTATTACATTGTAAAAGATGATGATCCAATTGCAGTATTAGAATATTTGGATAAAGCAAAAGAATCTGATCCTGAAAACTATTCACTTTATTTTGCCGAAGGCACTCTTCATGATAGGTTGGAGAAATTTGAATTGGCTGAAAAAGCTTACTTGAAAGCTATAGAGTTGAATCCAAATTACTTTGATGCTGTTTTTAATCTTGGGGCACTATATTTTAATGGAGGAGTTAAGCTTGCCGAGGAAGCAACAAAAATTCCACCAAGAGAGGATAGGGATGGCTCTAAGTATGAGGCTAAAATGAAACTTGCTGATATTGAGTTCAAAAGAAGTATTCCTATTATGGAAAAAGCATTAGAAATTAGTCCTAAAAACAAAGCTACTGTTGAAACATTAAAAAATCTTTATTTCAGATTCAGAACTGAAAGCGATACAATGCAGAAGAAATATGAAGAGATAAACGAATTATGGCTAGAAATCCAGTAAACATTTTATTTATTTCTTTCAATAATAAAGGGTCAGCTGTGCTGGCCCTTTATATTATAAATAGGAGGTAATAAATAATATTATATTTAACATAATATTAATTATATGACTTTGTTTTAAAAAAATGAGACAAATATTTTAACATATTTGTCTCATTAAATGAATCAAAAAATGTATTTTTAAAAGAGTATTGGATTAATTTATTTTTTTCTAAAAAAAATATTTTTTCTTGTATTCAATTAATGTTTTTAATGTATAATTGCAGAAAATTTTTGAAGTTCTATGGAAAAAAGAAAATTAGTTATTAGTTATAAGAATCTTACACCCGAGTTGTTAGCATTATTAAAACAAAAGTATCCATACGGTTACCATAATCATGTAATAAAAGTAACTAAACCCAATAATGATTTCTTTCATGCAATAACCCTCGATACTGAGGATGCAAGTTATTTGGTAAAGGTAAACGTTAAGATTGATACAAAACCTAAGGATGAAGATGAGGAAAAGGGCTTTTTTAGCGATTCAGATGATATAGGAACAGATGAAGATACTTTTCCTGAAGAGGAAGAAGAACAAGCAGAGGATTATGAAGATTGACTTTAATCATTTTTAAACTTTTCAAGTTTAGGTCTACCTCTTCTAAAACCTACCACCTGGCATTTAATGCTGGGTTTTTGCTTAAAATTATTTATTAGAACCCTATCTATCTGTACTCCACACTTTTTTCCAGTAACATCCTCGACAATTAAAATTAAATCATCATCTTGATTGTCAATATATTTAGAACTGTCACTGATAACTTTAAAATCATACGCCTTACCCAACTCATAAAATGGATTAACCGGTTCAACTTTTAAAGATTCTTGTTGATTATAGCCATACACATTACATTCAATTATGTCTCCAAATTTGAAACCATATGATTGATAATGCTTTACTTTAAGATATGATTGGTAACCCTCATCATTTGTCAAAATATATACATCCTCTTTATCTTCCTTCTTATTAATACCTCTCACTACAAAATGCATTTTTTTTCCTATTAATCCTGAAAATCGATTAGAAAACATGTACAAAGTGGGATGAACAAGAATGGGAACTCCTTTTTTAATGCGTGTAACCTTTAATAGTACCTTTTTTTGCTCGATTACATCAATAAATTCAGAAATCAGTACTTTGATTTGATTCTTAAAAAAATCAGCAACTGTAAGAGTAAAATATTCAAGATCAACATTTTCCTTAGTACAAGCCAAAACTTCAAAACTATATTCCTCGTTCTCCTTATAGATTGGATGTACTGGTTCAAGATAAACCTTTCCAGAGCAGTTAACCTTATCAATTCTGCAAACTATTGATTTACCAGGTTCAATACCATAATGTCTATATGTTTTTGCTGAAAGAAGTATTCGTCTACCCGATTTGTGCCGTAAAACGAAAAATTCGCCTTCTTCAGGTATTAGAACTAGTTTTACTACTTGAAAATCATAAATTTCGCCTTCTGATAATTTCATTATTCCCCTACCCTTCAAGTTTTGCAATCGCTTTACATATCCTTTTTGCCAATCCAGGTCCTTGGTATATAAAGCCTGTATATAATTGGATTAGGCTAGCACCAGCCTTTATTTTTTCAATTGCATCCTCTGGGCTCATTATACCTCCGCTACCGATAATTGGCATAGTGCCATTTGTCTTTTCTGATATATAACGAATCACTTCTGTTGATCTATTCCTTAAAGGTGCACCACTCAATCCTCCATTACCTATATGATTTATCCTTTCTTCAATGGTTTTTAGCCCTTCCCTTGAGGTTGTTGTATTAGTGGCAACAAATCCATCCAAACCCACTTTCTGGGCAATTTCAATAGTATCATTCAACTGTTTTTCATTTAAATCTGGAGATACCTTTAGCAATATGGGTTTGTAAATGGTTTGTTTGAACCTCAATTTGGTTAAAGCCTCAATAATTTCACTAAGATTATCCTTGTCTTGTAGTTCTCTTAGGTTAGAAATATTCGGGCAGCTTATATTTACAACAAAATAATCAACAAAGTGATAAAGTTCTGTAAAACACTTAATGTAATCTTCTAATGCAGTGTGATTTGGAGTAATTGTATTTTTTCCAATATTCCCACCAACAATAACTGTTCTCCCCTTCTTTTCCAGCATTTTCTTTGCAGCTACAACACCTTCATTGTTAAATCCCATGCGGTTGATTAAAGCCATGTCTTTTTTTAGCCTAAATGAGCGTGGTTTAGCATTACCCGATTGAGGTTCTGGTGTAATTGTACCAACCTCAATAAACGAAAAGCCGAAAACACTAAGATCATTGAAACTTTCAGCGTTTTTATCAAAACCTGCTGCTAAACCTACTGGACTTTTAAATTTAATTCCAAAGACTTCTCGTTCAAGCAAATAGTTGTTATAAGTAAAAATTAATTTGACTAGAAATCGAATACCAGGTACCTTAAATCCAATCTTAATGGCATTAACAACAAAATGGTGAACCGTTTCAGCTGGGAATAGAAATAAAAAGGGACGAATTATAAACCTATACATGTGCTTTAAAAATGATTGCACAAAATTAAAAAAAGGAAATTAAAAAAGCTTATTGCTCTGGACGATATTCTGTAAAAGTCTTATCCTTATAAAATACAACAACTCGTTCAATCTCTTTTTCATTTAGCGCATCCTCTGTTACTTTAGATTGGGGTATTTCTTTTTTTGATAAGATAACTTCATCAGCTTTTTCTTGTAAAGGGGTTTTGATATCCAAAATATCATTTTTTTCATTTATATTGGGTTCATAATGATCAAAAATACTGGTTTGAATAGGTTTTCGATATATTTCTCCAATACCAACTATAAGCCAATCAGGGTTTAATTTTGGAAATTTTTCTAGAATACTTTGAATAACATCAAAAGAGGGTTTATTTCTTCCAGAAAGGATGTGAGAAATAGAACTTCTTTGAACACCTATTATTTCAGCAAATCTAGTAGGACTGAGTTTTTCACTAATCAGTAGTTTTTGTAATCTATCCTTCATAATAATAATTTTCACAAATGTAAAACAAAGGAGTTACAAATGCCAAAATAAAATGTATTTATTTGTAAACACATATTGTTCACAAGAAACAACAAATAAATTTATGAAATTATTCTCTGCTTTGTTTACAGATATAGCAGACATTGTAATTAAATTTGAAGTTTTTTTAGTGTTTGATTTTTAAAGATATGGTTAATATGCTTTAGGAGAAATAATAATGTGAATTATCCCTCTACAAATTATTAAAAAACAAAGAATTTTTTTTAACCATGTATAGCAAAGAATAACAAAAAAATTAATATAAGAATCTTATATTATTAAGCAGATCAAGCATTATTAATTATCGAATAGAATATTATTAAACTAAAACAAATCAAGGATTTGATATTTATAAATTGTTTTATATTATTACACGAACTTATTTTACATATAAAATTAATTAATTTACTGGTTATCTTTAATATAAATTGAAAAACTACAACTTTTTTAAATTAAAATAGTAATATTATTCAATCTTTATTATATAAAATATTTAATTAAAGTATTTAATACACAGGTATAGAGATAAATAACAAAACAAATTAATAATAATTGATATATCAATAAAACCCTTGCAAACATAGTCGTTTACACATGTAAATGCAACGATTTGTTTACATATAACACGTTTGAATTACTTTTAATATGATCACATGTGTATATTAAGTACATAGAAAAAGGCGTACATATGTATCTTTGGTTGATTTTTGTGAAAAGAAAAAAATCAGCAGGTCTATAAGCCGGGTTTTGTATTTTGGAAAACCAAATTTCTATCATTTATCTAGGCTTATTGTTACCAATAAGCTCAAGCGACCTACCCCTCGCAATTTTTATCGAAATAAAATCAGGACGAGCAGCCCTGTAACCTTAATCGGAATTAAAGTAATTGCGATGTACATGGTCTTGCACCCCATCAGATGTACGGCTTCCTATGTTACCATAGGAACCGGTGGGCTCTTACCCCACCTTTTCACCCTTACCCCTACCCGAAGGTAAAGGCGGTTGTTTTCTGTTACACTACTATACCCTTGCGGATATCTTCCCGTTAGGAAGCATGGTGCTCTGCGGTGCCCGGACTTTCCTCTCCACCCAAAGGTGCAGCGATAGAACGACCTGCTGAAAAAGAAAGAACTATATTTGGGATATCTTATAAAATCGATAAACTAAGTTTCTATTAATATACTATTTCAGAAAGACTAAAGTTGCACCAAAACCATATTCTTTGAATGATGCGTCCTGAAATCTTAGTTTAGGATAGTCTTTGTTTAGTTTTTTTGTAACTTCATTTTTTAGTTTTCCATTACCCAATCCATGAATAAATACAATTTTTCGGGTAGTCTTGCTTTTTAGGCCTGTTTCCAAGGCTGTTGAAAAACGTGCGAGCTGTACTTCGAGTATTTCTCCGGGTTGCATACTACTATAATTATCAACTAATTCTTGAATATGCAAATCTACTTCAACCAGTTCATGCTCAATTATTTTTGGTTCAACCTTTTTAACAATCTCCTTTTCTGCTATGGCCTCTGTAATAGCTTTATCTGTAAGAGTTTTAAGCAATATCTCTTTTTTTGTATCAACTATTGCAATAACTAATGCATTATCTTCAAAGAAGTCATTTTCCGAAAAACTGCCCTGCCGATAAAATTTACTTGGATTAATGCTGATATCCGAAAAAATAGGTTTTTGCAGAACATATTCTGAATTCTTGAAAAATAAAATTTGAAAGTTAAACTTTATATCATTATTTAAGTCATTACGCTTGAAAAGCATAATAAATTCTTTTGTATCAGCTTGTATAAAACTTGCTTTTAAGGGTTTAACATAATCTACTTGCCATTGCGACACTGAATATAAAGCCCTATAAGGGCTATCGTTTACGATGTAGAGTTCTTGGTCAGATTCAATAACATTTTGCTGATCAATGGGTACAAAAGCTAGGAAAATTGCGGCAAACTCTCCTTCAGGATCTGTAATATCCTCATCAAATTTTACAAAATTTAACCCTTCTATTAGAAAATCTTGAGAAACATTTACATCATTAATGTTTTCATTTACATTGACATTATCTGCAATATTTTTATCACTACTTGAACTAAACTTTATTCCTGGTTTTAAGTCTTCTTGAGGTATCCTTTTAATAATTGAATTGTCTCCCTCAGGATTAACAAGTATTAATTTTGACTCAAGGAACGGAACCTCAAAACCATCCTGATTCATAACAGCTACAGTACTTTTATCAATAATGCGAGTGATATTACCTCCCCCAACATCATTTAAAAAACGCACCTTATCTCCTACCTTAAACTTCATTTAAACTATTTATTTTCTGTTTATTAATCTAATTACTTAAATGTATAATTCAATAATTAAGATGATAGATTAAATATTATTAATTGCTGCAAAATTAACTATTTTTGCAAACCAAATAAAATTTGATTTGTGAGAGAAATAACTAGAGTAAAAATTGCAGATTACAACTATAATCTCGATCAGGATAGAATTGCGAAGTTTCCTTTACCCCATAGGGATCAATCAAAGCTGCTTGTATATAAAAATGGCATTATTGGCCATACTTTTTTCTCGGAGTTGCCAAATTTGCTTAGTTCTGATAGTTTGTTGGTTTTGAACAACACCAAGGTTGTGCAAGCTCGATTAAACTTTACAAAATCCACAGGTGCTAATATTGAGATATTTATACTTGAACCAGTAAGCCCTTTTGATTATGTGCAGTCCTTTTCATCAACTCAAATATGCATTTGGAAATGCATAGTAGGCAACTTGAAACGATGGAAGGGAGAAATGCTACAAATGAATATTGGTTTAACTAGCTCAATGTTAAAAGCTAAAAGAGTAAAAGATCTTCAGGAAGGTGTAATGGTTGAATTTAGCTGGGATAATAACGATATGAACTTTGCTGAAGTGATTGAGCAATGTGGCAAGGTTCCAATCCCACCCTATTTAAATCGAAATTCCGATGAAAGTGATAAGCTGAATTATCAAACTGTTTATGCACAGCCCGAAGGATCTGTGGCTGCGCCAACCGCGGGATTGCACTTTACTCAGGAACTACTTACTAAAATCAGTAACAAAGGAATAGAAACTGATCAAATTACTTTACATGTGGGAGCAGGTACTTTTAAACCAGTGAAGTCCGATACCATTTTTGAGCATGAAATGCATAATGAGCATTTTTTTATTGATATTAACCTGATAAGCAAAATCAAAAAATTTCAAGGGAGAATTGTTTCAGTAGGAACAACAACCATGAGAACCCTTGAGAGCCTATATTGGCTTGGCGTTAAACTACATTTAGGATTACTTGATACGAATAACCCTTTTTTGGGGCAATGGGAAGCCTATCAATTAACAAAAAGTATTTCGCTAACCCAATCCCTTGATTTTCTGCAAAAATGGCTTAAAAGTCAAAATAAAGCCCATTTAGAGGCATCAACACAGCTGTGTATCGTTCCAGGGTATGATTTTAAGGTAGTGGATACATTAATTACCAACTATCATCAGCCTCGAAGCACTTTGCTCCTACTAGTGGCAGCATTTATTGGTGATGATTGGAAGCGAGTATATGACTACGCTTATCAGAACGATTTTAGATTTCTGAGTTACGGAGATAGTTCGGTTTTATGCAAAAAAGATTCTAAAGTTTGATTTTTTTGTTATTACCCAAATAGTTTAATAGATTTGTAATACTTTAATCTACAGTTTGATAAACAAAATAAAATACAAAAACAGTTTTCTTCCCACCTCCAAAAAAGAGATGGATGCATTGGGTTGGGAACAAGCTGATATCGTTCTATTTACAGGAGATGCATATATTGATCACCCTTCATTTGGGACGGCTGTTATTGGAAGGGTGCTTGAACAAGTTGGCTACAGAGTAGCCATTGTACCTCAGCCAAACTGGAGAGATGATCTAAGGGATTTCAAAAAAATGGGAGAACCGCGCCTTTTCTTTGCAATAACATCGGGTTGCATGGACTCAATGGTAAATCACTATACCGCCAATAAAAGGCTTCGTCGCGATGATGCATACACTCCCGGTGGAAAGTCGGGCTATCGGCCCGACTATGCTGTTAAGGTTTACTCACAAATACTAAAAAAACTTTTTCCTAAAACGCCATTGATTATAGGAGGAGTTGAAGCATCGCTAAGGCGATTAACTCATTACGATTACTGGTCTGATAGACTTTTTCCCAGCATTCTAGTTGATAGCGGTGCTGATATGCTGGTTTATGGAATGGGAGAAAAACCTATTGTTGAGATAGCGAAAATGGTCGAAAAAGGGATTTTGATTAATGAAATAAGGGATATTCCACAAACCGGATTTATTACCAATGAGGTTAATTATGTTGATGATAAAGAATGTATTATACTCAATAGTTTTGATGAATGCTTGAAGAATTCACATAAATTCGGTGAGAACTTTAAGCATCTGGAAGAAGAATCTAATAAGTTAAATGGTAAACGGCTTGTTGAGGCCAATGGAGATAAATTGATTGTAATAAATCCACCCTTTACACCTGCAAGCACTCGGGAAATGGATTCATGGTGGGATTTACCCTATATGCGAGCACCACATCCACGTTATAGCGGAAAAACCATTCCGGCATGGGAAATGATTAAATTTTCAATCAATATTCATCGTGGATGCTTTGGAGGGTGTAGTTTCTGTACAATATCAGCCCATCAGGGAAAATTTATATCGAGTCGTTCCGAAGAATCGATTTTAAAGGAAATTGATAAAGTAATATCCATGCCTGGCTTTAAAGGCTATTTAACCGATTTGGGCGGCCCATCGGCTAATATGTATAGAATGGAAGGTAAGGATATGAAGGTATGCCAAAAATGCAAAAAACCCTCATGCATTTATCCAAAAATCTGTAGTAATCTGAATCATGGCCATAAACCCCTATTACAACTTTATAGAAAAGTTCGAAGCGTAAAAGGTATTAAAAAAGTTACCGTTGGAAGTGGTATACGGTATGATCTATTTAGCGATCAGAGCGATAGTATAAACAGACAGTATACAGAGGAGTTGATTCGATATCACGTATCGGGTCGACTAAAGGTTGCACCTGAACATACAGAGGAAGAGGTGCTTAAAGCAATGCGCAAGCCATCCTTTAGTTATTTTCAAATGTTTAAATCAAATTTTGAATCAATTAATCGTAAGTACTCATTGAATCAACAACTTATTCCATACTTCATTTCAAGTCATCCTGTAAGTACCGATAATCACATGAAAAAACTTGCTTACCTTCTAAGGCAAATGAATTTAAAACCCGAGCAGGTACAGGACTTCACCCCTACACCAATGACCTTATCTTCAACAATTTTCTATACTGGCATTGATCCATATACTGGAAAAAAGGTTTATGTAGCAAGAACAAAAGAGGCAAAATTGAAGCAGAAAGAACAATTTTTCTGGAATAAAAAGAGATAGGAAAGGTTGATATTTTTTGTATTACCTTACCATTAGATGCTTCATTGCAATTATGAATGGAAAAAGATTTTTTTTATTTTTTTATTTATTGAAGGTATTATCAAATAGGCTACCTTTGTTTATGATCTATATTTTTTAATCTAAAATCCAAGATTTCGCTTTATTTATCTACTTTAAAAAATCAACCTATGGCATTCTTTGAATGGAAAGAAAAGTATGAACTTGGTGTTGAGAGCATTGATAACGACCATAAAGTACTTGTTGGTTTAATTGACGATATTTACGTTGCGTTATCAAAGGGTGAAGCCCAGACTGCTGTAAATAAAACAGTATCGCAACTCGTTGATTATGCCAGAGTTCATTTTAAGCGAGAAGAGTATTACATGCAAAAGATAAATTATTCAGAGCATTTCAAGCATGAATCGGAGCATAAAATTTTCTCAAAAAAAGTTGATGAGTTTGTGGAGAAACTTGATGCTGGTGTAGCAAATATTACCCTTGAGGTTATACAATTTTTAAGAGATTGGCTAATAAACCACATCCAGCAGACTGATAAAAAACTTGGCGATGAGCTAAAAAAGCATAAGAATATTATTTAAAAATTTACAGCGCCTTGTCTCATTTATTTGTAAATCAATACATTAATTCATAAATATAATACTTCATAAAAGCATTTAATGGTTTTATTTTATTACTATTTCAGTATCTTAGACATTTTAATAAATGCTACAAATGATATTATATAAATCCTTAAAATCACACTGATGTTTTCAAAAAAAGATATTGAACAACTCGCAGAGTTTGGAATTACTAGCGAATCTGTAATGGAGCAAATTAGTAATTTTAAAAAAGGGTTTCCTTTTCTTGACATTATAAAACCTGCTACGGTAGGTGATGGTATAATTCGTTTGGAAAACGATGAAGTGGATGATCTTATTGAGGTTTTTAAGGGCTATGAAGGAAAGCGCACAAAATTTGTTCCTGCTTCGGGAGCTGCTACAAGGATGTTTAAGCATCTATTCGAATTCATTGATGAATACCCAACAAAAATGGATGAATGCTTTAGGGATAAAGGATTCAACTCCATTAATAATTTTTTTGAGAATATCAAAAAATTTGCTTTTTATGAGGATTTGCAGAAAGAGTTATCAAATAGTAGTTACAATATTAATGAATTAATTGAAGAGAAGAACTATATTACAATGCTTAAGGCGTTGCTTCAACCATACGCCATGAATTACGGTAATTTACCAAAAGGATTAATTAAATTTCACTCCTACCCCGATGGTTCTAGAACAGCATTCGAAGAGCATTTGGTTGAAGGGGCTCAATATGCACGAATGCCTAATAATGAAGTGTTTATACATCTTACAGTTTCACCTGAACACAAATCGGGTTTTATAAAATTAGCAAAAAATGTAAAGAATAGCTTTGAAGAAGCACACAGGGTTATTTTTTCCATTGAATATTCAGAACAAAAAAAATCAACGGATACAATTGCTGTAGATATCAACAACGAACCCTTTAGGAATAGTGATGGGACTCTTGTTTTTCGACCTGGTGGACATGGTGCTCTAATTGAAAACCTTAATGAAATAAATTCAGATATAGTTTTTATTAAAAATATCGATAACATAGTACCAGATAAACTTAAACCACAAACTGTTAGGTATAAAAAAGCACTAGCGGGATTATTAGTTAGCTATCAAAGTTTAATTTTTGATTATTTAAGCCAACTTGAGGAAAGTGAAAACCTTACCATGGAATTTCTTTACGAAGTACTCGACTTTACCATAAATGAACTTTGTATATTACCCCCTGAAAATTTGAATAAGGAAAATCCACAGGCACTTCTACCATATCTTATTGGCCGATTGAATAGGCCTATTAGGGTATGTGGTATGGTTAAGAATGAAGGAGAACCAGGTGGAGGTCCATTCTGGGCAAAGAATCCCGACGGTACTTGTTCTCTACAGATAGTTGAAACATCCCAGATTGATTTAAAAAACCCTGAGAAAAAGAGTCTTTTAGACTCGGCAAGCCATTTCAATCCTGTAGATTTAATCTGTGGCATTACCGATGCCGATGGCGCTAAGTATGATTTGTTAAAATATCGTGATCTTCAAACAGGATTTATTTCTCTGAAAAGTAAGGATGGAAAAGATTTAAAAGCTCAGGAGTTACCAGGATTATGGAATGGAGCCATGTCCGACTGGATAACTATCTTCGTTGAAGTACCACTTATCACTTTCAATCCGGTTAAAACCGTTAACGATCTGTTACGAGAACAACATCAAGGGGGGTAAAAAATGATTGATTGATTGCCCTTCGGCAGGCTCAGGGTGACAATTGATTGATTGGTACCAAAAATACCGGGGTTTGTAGAAGATTGACAAACCGTTAAATGCTCCAATTAATTTCGCTTAAACCCATATCCTTAAGTATTTCATTGGTTTTTGAAAAATGCTTACATCCAAAGAATCCCTTATGCACTGAAAGGGGTGATGGATGGGGTGCTTTTAGTATGTAATGTTTACTCCTATCGATGATCTGGTCTTTTGCCTGAGCATATGCTCCCCAAAGTAGGAAAACCAAACCATTACGATGATTCGATAACGCTTGTATGGTGGCATCAGTAAACTGTTCCCAGCCCTTTTTTTGATGCGATCCTGCCTGATGTGCCCGTACAGTTAAAGTTGCGTTTAGCAAAAGAACGCCCTGTTTTGCCCATTTTTCTAAATTTCCATGATTTGGAATGGGGAATCCCAAATCAGCATTTATTTCCTTGAAAATATTTACTAGCGATGGAGGTTGTGGAATGTCCTTGGGAACGGAAAAGCATAATCCATGAGCCTGCCCCGGACCATGGTAAGGATCCTGCCCTAGCAGTACAACTTTTACCTTTTCAAATGGAGTGCTATTATATGCATTGAATATCAAACCACCTGGAGGAAAAATGCGGTATTGTTTCTTCTCTTCAACTAAAAATGATTTTAAATTGGAGAAGTATGGCTTTTTGAACTCATCCCTTAAAATGTTTTTCCAGCTTTCCTCAATCTGAGGATTAATTGTATTCTCTCCCATTTTTAACTTTTTAAATTTCGGTGTTAGCAAAGTTAGCAAAAGGTTATTTTGGACTTTAAACAAAACGGTAAGAAAAACGTTAACTTTAAAAAAATTAGTAAACGAAAAAAATATAAAAACTATGAGTCATCATAAAATTACATTCGGAGGAAATCCAGTTACTTTAATTGGGAATGAAATTAAAATTGGTGATAAAGCTCCTAATTTTAATGTAATTGATGGAGGTTTGAAAACAGTTAACCTCGCCGATTACGAAGGAAAAGTTAAACTTCTATCCATATTCCCTTCCATTGATACGGGTATCTGCTCAATGCAAACCCGTAAGTTCAATATTGAAGCAGGAAAGTTTGGCGATAAGGTTGTATTCATTGGACTCTCTGCTGATCTTCCTTTTGCTTTAAAACGCTTCTGTGGAGCAGAAGGTATTGATAATCTGGTTACTTTATCCGATCATAAGGATTTGGACTTTGGAAATAAGTTCGGATTCCAAATTAAGGAGTTGCGTTTGCTGGCTAGAGGTGTTATTATAATCGATGCAAATGGCATTGTTCAGTATAAGGAAATTGTTTCTGAAATTGGAACCGAGCCAAACTATGAGGCTGCCATTGAAGCACTTAAAAAAATTGTAGGGTAAAAACCCTAACCATTCAATTCACTTTTAAATAAAAAAGAGGTTTTTAAACAGCCTCTTTTTTTTATTTCAATAATTCAAAAATGTTCTAACTTCTACTGTTCAAGAATTGTTGCTCCTAATCCGGTTTTAATGTTCTTTTTTGCAGGAGTACCCTCAATGGTGAGTGTGCTACCTGAACGTACCTTTGCATCAAGTAACTTATTTGCTGTTATCTTAGCAATACTTTTGGTATTTGCTCTAACAAATGCGCTATCAGCAACTAATTCTAATGCTGAGAGGTTTGCCCCTGAGGAAATTGTTGCTTCGTAGGAACCCAATTTCCCTTTAAGCCTTACAGAAGCCCCTTTGGTTGCTATTAAATCCATTGTTTTCAAGTTAAGTTGAGCGTCGATCTGTGCTCCTGTATGTGCATTAAGCACAACTTTATCACCAGTAAGAACACTTTGGATACTAGCTCTACCTGAAGAGCTGACAAAAATATCGCGTAATTCACGATATGTAAGATAAACTTCAACTGAAATATCCTTATAAACACCCCTTCTAAGACTAATTTCCAGAGTTTTTGCGGTTACTGTAGTTATTACATCTTCAAGTTCGATACCTGATACTTCGATCCTTGCACTTTCATTTTCACCCTGAGTTAGGTAAACTCTAATTTCGTTGGTAATTTTCAACTTGTCAAAGGGCGACAGTTCTCTTTCCTGAACTTTCTGTGCCGATACTTTCAGAAAAGTGGATAATAATATCAAAAAAGAAATGGTTAATGTTCTCATTGTCAAAAAATTTATATTAGTTACTGGTAAACGCAAGATCAAACAAATATTGTACAAAAATAAAATGTTTTATGTTGAAATTCAGCTAAAAATATTTAAACTAAATATGAAAAGAGAAATATTCTGATAGCACTGAACATTTCTTATTCTAGCATGTTAAATAGTCATAAAACCTTAAATAATGAGATTAAAAGGTGCATTTTTAATTGTTTTAGTGTTGGTATTTTATCAAAACCAATTAATGGCTCAAGGTAATAATGAGATTATGAATGCTAAGGATTTAAAAAATATACTTACTCCCATGCAGTATTATGTTACTCAACAAAAAGGGACTGAGCGACCTTTTACGGGTGAATACTGGGATTTCTTTGGCAAAGGTACTTACCATTGTATTTGCTGTGGAGTAAAACTATTCGAGTCAGATACAAAGTATAGCTCTAGCTGTGGTTGGCCTAGTTTCTTTGGTACAACTTTTAAGGAAAATATAAAAGAAGTTACTGATTACAGCCATGGTATGGTTAGAACAGAAGTTCTGTGTAAAGCATGCAATGCTCATTTGGGGCATGTTTTCAATGATGGACCAGAACCAACCGGAATAAGGTATTGCATTAATTCTGCATCTTTAAAATTTAAACCAGAGGATGATTAAGAATAGAATGAAACCCCAATTATATAGAATAGCAGCTTTCCCATTAAATATTGTTGTATTACCGGGCGAAGAGGTTCCACTAAGGATATTTGAACCTAGATACAAGCAGCTTGTTAACGAATGTATGGAATCTTCTCTGCCATTTGGTATTCCATATATGAATAAAGGGATAATGACGGAGATTGGAAGTGAAGTTGAGATTATAAACATAATTGGACGAAATAACATTGATGATATGGTAATAATGATCAAAGGAAAGTCCATTTTTAAAACAAAAGATTTCTTTCCTGAACTTCCAAATAAACTATATGGAGGAATCGTAGCAGAAGCAATATTGAACGATTTTGGAACTACCAACCCTGAATTAGCAAAAATGGTCAAAGCTCTCAAATTAAACCTTAGTTCTGATTTGGGAACTTTAATTATCTCCCATGAAATTAATATGCTAGATGTAGCCCGTTCCCTAATGCTTAAATCGGAAGAAAAATATCAAGTACTAACGATTAATGGTAAAACTGCCAAAGAACAATTTATAATCAATCGGTTACGGTTTTTAGAGCTAATAAAAAATCAGGAAAACAAGCTGGAGAATAACTTTCAGCTTAACTAATGATTATACTGTTTAAAAGTAGTAAACTTCTCTACTTTCGCTTTTTCTGAATGAGGTTAAAGCCTCTTTAACCGTCATTAATTCTTTATTCCGTTTAGGGGGATTATAGTAATTGGCTACAAAAGGCAGATTAATTCTTTTGTATACTGATGATGGGTCAAGAAGATCAAAATCAGGCCATTGATCTACCCTTTGAATGGCAGTGGTCATAAGTTTATTAACTTCATAGGGAAATTTAGATCCGACCCACGGACTGCTATTGGTTAAAAAAACGTATGTAAATCCATCCTTTCGATTAATCGCTAAAGCAGATGTACCTGCAAAAGATCCAGTCCTCCATTTATCTCCATTCGATGAAATCCACCTCCAGCCTAAGGGGTGAATTCCGGGTTCAGTTTGCTCTAAAACTTTTGCATTTCTTTGTAAAAGAGTTATCCCATTGGGATTATCACTATCAATATCCAGCAAGAATTTAATAAGGCTTACTGATGATATGACCCATCCCCCTGCAGCACCCAAGCAACGAATATCATTTCCTCCTCTACTCTTTAAAAACAATTCCTGTTTCCCATTGTAAGCAGGAACAAGATCGGCTTCAGGAACCTCATAATAGCGAACTTCTTGTGGATATCTAAGACTATCGAAGTTATGAGCAATAAAAGCATCGTTAATTCCAAGAGGTTTGAAAATATTTTCCTGAACAAATATTTCATATGATTTACCAGTTTGACGTTCAATAACTTTTTCAAGGATTGTAAATCCTAAGTTATTATATGAGCTGCGTGATCCTGGATTAAAATGCAAGCGCTTTGAAAGGGCAAAACAGATTATATCGTCATTTGAAATTGGCAGATTCTTTCCAATTTGTCGTGCAATTGACTGGTGCATGAAAAGATGATCGCCCCAACGGGTTGTCCATCCTGCCGAATGATTTAGTAGATGTTTTACTGTTATGTCTTCAACCCTTTGGTCCAGGTATTCAAGGTAAATTGGTTCATTGAGAATACCCTTTTTGCCAAAAACCTTTTGGTTGAGGTTTATCTGTCCATTTTCTAACAGTTTCATTACAGCAACTGCTGTAATAAGCTTTGAAACGCTGGCAATTCGTAGCATATGGTAGGGTTGCATAATTTCTCCGGTTTCCTTATTGGCATAGCCAAAACCCTTTGCGTATACAAGTTTACCATTTCGTGCAATGGCTATGGAAGTACCTGCTAAGTCCCATTTTCTAACAAATCGCTCAATAGCTGCATCAAATGAAGTGTAAATATCAAGGTTAGAATTAATATTTGTAATGATAGGAGTATCAAATGAAGATATAATCAATTTTGCTGGTTTACCTTCAGATTTTACCGGATTGCTGAACGCCAGATCGAAGAAGTAGACAAAAGGAAAGATTACTATAAAAGGAATTGTTTTTATGGTAAAAACAATAAGCTTATTCATTGAATTAATCCTTAATTAGAGATAAACACAATGCAAAGCTAAAAACAAATTGAATAATAACAATACTCACATACGATTTAATGCTGATTTTCTAAAAGAAAATGCCATTCGCTAGTGAACAGAATGTATTAAAAGGAATGCTAATCTATTACCAGTAAACTTTTTAGAGATTTTATAAAGCCGTAAATATCCTCCTCGGAAGTATCCCAGGAAGTCATCCAGCGAACCTCTGAGCGGTGTTCGTCCCACTCGTAAAAAAAGTACTCCTCCTGCAATTTGGGGATAATGCTGGGAGGTACAATGGCAAATACTCCATTTACTTCAACCCTTTGGGTTATTTTTACCTGAGGAATTTTTACTAATTCTTCTTCAAGTATTTTTGCCATTTTATTAGCATGCTGAGCAGTTTTTTTCCACTGTTGGTTACTTAGGTAAGCAATGAATTGGGCCGAGATATAGCGCATTTTTGAGGCTAGCTGTAACCCCTGCTTGCGGGTATATTTAAAGCCTTCACTGAGTTCAGGGGCGAAAAATACAATGGCTTCGCCATACATCATGCCATTCTTAGTGCCACCAAATGAAAGGATGTCAACTCCAACATCAGTTGTAAAAGATTTAAAATCAGCATTCAGAGCCACTGCTGCGTTGGCAATCCTTGCACCATCCATGTGAAGATACATGCTATTTGCGTGAGCAAAATCGGCAATGGCCTTAATTTCCTCTGGTTTGTAAACTGTTCCCAGCTCGGTTGGTTGTGTTATTGAGATTACTTTAGGTTGAGAATGGTGCTCAAAGCCAATGCCATGCATGTGTTTCCTGATCATTTCAACGGTAAGTTTTCCATCGGGGGTTTCGCATGTTAGCACCTTGCATCCTGTAAACCGTTCGGGTGCCCCACACTCATCCTGATTGATGTGCGCCGTTTCGGCGCAAATAATGGAGTGGTATGGCTGAGTGGCAGCCTTCATGCCCAAAACGTTTGCCGCTGATCCGATAAAAACAAAGAATATATCAACTTGATCACCAAATTCTTTGCGGAATAATTCTATTGCTCTGGTTGTAAAGGGATCGTCACCGTATGCAATGGTATGTCCAGTGTTTGCATCCACAATAGCCTGAAGTATGGTTGGATGCACCCCAGAGTTGTTATCGCTGGCAAATCCCCGTTTGTTGACATTCATAAATGTTGATTTTTAAATATTTATCTCACAAGAAATCTAATGACTGCTAAATTCTTTTCATCACCCTGACGGGTGATTATTACAGAATACCCATTATCATTCTCATCATAACGTTTCACCGATGACTGTTCGCCAGAAAAACTTTCAGAAAGATAGTTAATATCTATCTCCTTAAAATCCAGTTTTGTATATTCTTCCTGTGTGAATGTATTAATCGCCCACTCTACGTAACGTGTATTGTTAATATGCTTATTCACATCAATATCTGATATTTTTGAGGCAACATGATAAGTTTGCAATGGATTACCCTGCGGAATTGATAAACGTGGAGAATTAACTGAAGTGGCCCGATTTTTATCCTGAATTGGCATACGATCGAAAAAAGTATCGGGACGTTGAGGGCGACGACTTTTAATATCGACAATAAGCCAACTACTTGTTGCCCCAGCCAACTTATTTCCATTACCATCGCATACAAGATAATCTCGTAGGGCAAATGCTCCATCAATTCCGCTGGGCCATGTTTTTATGCTGAATGCCTCTGTCCACTGGGGCAATTTGGCTATCTCTACCCTAACCCTCGACAAAACCCAGAAAAACCCATGCTCCTTTAGATTTTCGTACCCAAAATGGTTGATGGCGGCATGTTCCCAAGCTACTTCCTGAAACAGGTAGAAAAGCGAGGGTATAGATAAGTAACCCCTAAAATCGCTGTGAAATGAGTTAACAGTAAACTCTTTAATTAAAAACTCTTTACCACTTATTCCCATAATCTATTAGTTATAAAGAGTATAAGCTATTTTATTCCACTGAAAACCTCAAATGAATAAGGTGGCAATTGTATTTTAATATGCTTTTCACCAATTTCATTTTTATGTGCAAAATTGCTTGTTATTGCTGAACCATAGGAGTATTCAGATAGTGAAATATTCAGTATTTCCTCTTTATCCGAATTGTTAAATATAACAACCACAAAATCGTCCATATAGCACCGGGTGTAGGCATAAAATCTATCAGTAACAATCAAGGGCTCAAATGTTCCATAGTTTAAAGCCATATTACTACGACGAAGGTTTGCCAACTTTTTGGTGATGCCAATAGTTCCCTGCTCCTCTGGCAATAAATCGCTGAATTGCATCATCCTTCTATTATCGGGATCGTTACCGCCGGGTTGTCCAAACTCATCGCCCTGATAAATTGTGGGCACTCCCGGAATGGTTAGAATGAAAGCGTTGAACATCTGCAACTTTTTGTAACCAATGGGATCCCCCACACCAATTTCTCTTGTCCAACCTGCACGTTTGGCATCCTCGTCGAAGGAAAGTGCTCCCCCTGCGTAGGATATAAACCTGCCCTTGTCGTGGTTTCCGGTAATTATGCCCATTAAATTATTCCATCCGTAGTAGCTGAATCCCTCAACCAGCTTACTGTTAAGATTATTAAACGACACATCATTACGGGCAAAGGTAGCCATGGCGGCATCGTACACGTTAAAATCGAACTGCGAATTGAGCATCCCAGTACTGATGTAGCTTGATATAAGATCATGGCTTCCGTAGGTTTCACCAATCTGAAATATGGTTCTACTCCGGGGTACATTTTCCTTTACCTTTCGGGTAAGTTTACGCCAGAATACTTCGGGGATATGCTTGGTGGCATCGTGGCGGAAACCATCGAATTTATACTCTGTTACCCAAAACAGGGCTGAATCGGTCATGGGTTCATAAACCTCGGGGCGTTCCAAGTCGAGGGTTGGCATAAAGGTGTCGAACCAGGTTGTAAGCCGGTGCTCGTCCCATTTCTCGGTATTCATGGTTCCATCAGGCAGATAAAGCGGGGTAGCCCAATCGGGATTATTCTGGTATAGGGGATGTTCCTGATGAACGTGGTTTGCCACGTAATCGAGGATTACATTGATATCGCGCTGATGGGCTTCGTTGAGCATCTCGTGCACATCGTCTGATGTGCCAAAACGGAAATCAACCTGTGACGAAGAGATGGGCCAGTAACCGTGATAACCCGAAAACTTAGTCCTAGGATCGGGGTACATGCCATAGGCTCCCAAAGGGTTCTGTGTAATGGGTGAAATCCATATTGTATTAATGCCCAGATTCTCAAAGTAACCATCCCTGATTTTTGCTGTAACCCCTTTAATGTCACCTCCATAGTAGTTTGCTTTTGGGTGAATATCAGGATCATCAACGGGAAAATCGTTGTCTAGGTTGGCATTATTGAACCTGTCGATCATGAGCGAATACATGATCTGCGTTTGTAAATCGGAGCGATTGAGCTGAGATGTACTAGTAACAACTCCCCTGCCCTCCAGGGGTATTAGTAGGTCATTCGACTCACCCTCATCGTTGTATGCCCATATCCTAATGTGTGATCGTTTTAACCCGTTTGCATTCACAGGGATAATTATGGTTGCCCCTGTTTCATCAGTATTAACAAAATTATTGCTTAAACGGTAATTCTCCCAAAAGACAAAGAGACTCTCAATACTATTATTAAATCCAATCCTAACCTCTTTACCATTAGTCGACTCAGGATAAATATGGGGTAATTTATCAGCATCAACCTCTCCCACCCTCAAGACTGAGTTCATTCCACCGATATTGTTATCCTCCACATCAGGATTTGCCGGATCGAGCATCCATTTGCCATCAACCACAAGCTGATAGTGATACTTTCCAGGGTTTAGCCATAAAGTTGTTGTCCAAATATCATTTACCCTCTCAAGGCTATTCCTACTCGGGTTCCAGTCATTGATTTGACCGGCTAACTGAACAGTTTGAGGTTGTTTGCCTGTGGCTTTGTAGGTAAAATCAACCGGTAACTTTCGGCTTTTTCGTATTAGCAACGAATAGCCAGTTCCACCTATCCAAACCTTCAACTCCGATAAGCGAGGTATGTCATCGTTTGCCGCCGATAGCTTCAGCGTTTCTTTATCGGGAGAGAGAAAAACCTCAAAGCATTGGGGTGCAACAACCGAATCTATTCGATTAACATTCATAAAAAAATCCTCAAGAATTACAATTGTTTCTTCACCTGCCAATTGAATGGGTGTGGCCAGTCCATGTATCTCCGATTTTTTATCGTAGTGAGGAATTATTTCTCTTGCACCACAAGATGCAAGTAGAAATGCCACAGAAATGAATAGGATCCTTTTCATAGTTCTACTTTTTAGTAAGTCATTAACTATTTAAAATTTAGATAATTCAGCAAAAAAGTGTTTATTCAAGCTCAATAATCATTGCAGATCGTGGAGAAAGCTGAAGCTGCTCAAGGCTGTTCAACCTTTTTCCGGTTATAATATCATTTCCTCCCTTGAAATCTTTTAAGATTTCATTAAATCTATTGGTTTTTAGCGCTTTTGGCTGATAGCCATTATGAAGTACCACCATAATCGTTTGTTCGCTATTCTGACGGAAATAAACATATACCTCGTTTTCAGGGATGAAATGGATAAGCCTTCCATTATGGATTGCAGTTGCAGTTTTACGCCAATTGAGCAATGTGCTCATGTAACTCCAGGCTTCATTCTCCTTTTTGGTTCTTCCTTCGGTGGTAAATGCAGAACGTTTGTGATCCTGCCATCCTCCGGGAAATTCCTGACGAAGAACCCCATGCCCCTTAACATCATCACCATCCATGAGGATTTCAGTGCCATAGTATATCTGTGGAATCCCTCTGGTTGTCAGAAGAAATGCCATTCCCAGCTTGTATCGACCTATAGCCATACTCTTAGCCTTCATAAATCTGGAAACATCGTGATTATCAGCAAAAATTAGAATATTCATGGGATCTGGGTACAAAAAATCGTGGGCCAAAATTTCGTACAATCGATGCAAACCTGTGTCCCATCCATCCTTTTCATCAAATGCTTTATGCATGGCATACATCAACGGAAAATCCATTACCGATTTAATGGCAGAATCAAACCCATCGCGGTTAAGTGCTCCCGTTTGCCAGTATGCACACCATGCAGGGTAGTTAAGCCATACCTCGGCAACAATGTTGAAATTGGGATACTCAGCCATTACCTCCCTGGACCAACGAGCCATAAAATCTTTGTCGGGGTAAGGGTGTGTATCCATCCTAATCCCATCCAAATCGGCATACTCTACCCACCATATGCTATTCTGAATTAGATATTTAGCAAGATATGGATTCCGTTGGTTCATATCGGGCATGTGAGTATCAAACCATCCATCGCTCATAAGGGTACGATCGAAATCAGAGGCATAGGGATCGAAATTGGTTGGACTTCGATAGTTTGTTCGGGTAAACTTTGGCCATTGGTTTAGCCAGTCCTTCATTGGCAGATCGTCCATCCACCAATGCTTGCTACCGCAATGGTTGAATATCATATCCTTGATAACTTTTAAACCCTTTTCGTGCGATTTTTCAACGAATTCCTTATACAAATCATTCGTTCCAAGTCTTGGATCGATCCTGTAAAAATCGGTTATGGCGTATCCATGATACGATTGCCAGGGCTGATTGCTTTCCAAAACCGGATTAACCCATATTGCTGTCATGCCCAACTCGTTGATATAATCGAGGTGGTTAATAATGCCCTGAATATCACCACCATGCCGAGCATATAAATCCTTCCTGTCTAACCTATCGGTCATTCCCTCAATGATATCATTGGCAGGATTGCCATTGGCAAAACGATCGGGAAATAGTAGGTAAACAACATCGGATGCATCAAAACCTTTGCGGTTGGCTGATCCAGCACGTCTTTGAGATAGCTCATAAGTATAGCCAAGCACCTTATCTTTAGAGAATTTGAATTTGATTTCAAAACTTCCAAGTTCACTATTTTCATCAATATTCAGGTTAATAAACAGGTAGTTAGGATTTTCAACCCTATCGATACTAACTATCCTAATTCCAGGATAGGAAAGCTGAACTTCGGCTTGTGAAACACCATCTCCGTGAACCATTAGCTGCAGTTCAGGATTCTTCATGCCAACCCACCAGTTGGGAGGTTCAATTCGGTTAATGGTTTGAGCTGTGGCCATAAAAGTAAAAGTTATGGTAAAGGTAATTAAAGCAAGCCTTTTCATATCGTATTTTTTTTTGTTAACAAATAAAGAAACTATTTAAGCTTTGACTAACAATTTGGTTTTCAATTGCCACGGGCTTAAGCCCGTGGCAAGTATTAGAATACTATTCTGAAACAAAATTTAAACTGTTTCTAATAAAAATAGAACTAATCATTTAATCCAGCTCTATAACCATTGCTGAGCGAGGCAAAATATAAAATTTATTGAGATTATCGATACTATTTCCGGTAATAATATCAACTCCACCGCTAAATTTGGCAAGAAACTCATTGTATCTCGATCCTACTATTTCTCTTGATTCATGGCTGTTGTTTATCAATACCATTACTGTTTGCTGATTACTATGGCGGAAGTAAATATAAACCCCATTTTCAGGGTTAAAATGTGTAAGATCACCATTATGGATGGCATTGGCACCCTTACGCCAATGAAGGAGATTTGAGGTATAATCCCAAATCTCGTTCTCTTTAGCTGATCTACCCTGAACAGTAAATTTTGATTCAGCATCATCGATCCAGCCCCCCGGAAAATCCCTTCTAATATCTCCATGCCCTCTGGCATCATCTCCTGGTAAAAGAATCTCCGTTCCATAGTAAAGTTGGGAAATTCCACGAGTTGTAAGCAAAAAGGTTAAAGCCAATTTAAGTCTTGTAATCTCCAGCGAAGAATCTCGATGAAAACGCCCCTTGTCGTGGTTATCGATGAATACAAGAAGGTTATTCCAGTTTGGGTAAGCAAAATCATGGGCAAGCACCTCGTATAAACGGGCCAAACCCGTTTCCCATCCATCCTCCTCATCAAAAGCTTTATTAATGGCATTCATTAGGGGAAAGTCCATAACAATGGGCAAATTGGAGTTATAGCCATCGATGTTTGGGGCATCCTTCTGCCAGTACGATACCCATAACGGATGGTTGAACCACGTTTCGCCAACAATGCTAAAATGAGGATACTCATGCATCACCGCATCACACCATTGGGCCATAAATTGCTTGTCGCAGTAAGGATGTGTATCCATCCTAAAACCGTTGAGATTGGCATACTCCACCCACCAGATACTATTCTGAATAAGGTATCTAGCTACAAAAGGGTTTTTCTGGTTTAAATCGGGCATCTGCCAGTCGAACCAACCTTTAACCATGTGTTTGGTATCACTTGCTGATGCATGGGGATCGAAGGATGTTAGCTGTCTGTAATTTGACTGAGTATAGCTTTCCCATTGGTTTAGCCAATCGTTCATCGGTAAGTCATTAATCCACCAATGGCCCCTACCCGAATGGTTAAACACCAAGTCCTTGATTACCTTTAAACCCTTTGAATGTGCCTTTTCTACTAAAACTCTGTATAGCTCGTTATTACCAAACCGGGGATCAATCCTGTAAAAATCGGTTATGGCATAGCCATGGTACGACCACGAAGGCTGATTATTCTCCAAAACTGGGTTTAGCCAAAGAGTTGTAACTCCCAGCTTGTTAAAGTAGTCAAGTTGATTTATTACACCCTGTATATCGCCACCATGTCGACCATGCATATCAGCACGATTAAGCCCCTCAATCATTCCCGACACCTCATCATTGCTGGTATCCCCGTTGGAAAACCTATCGGGATAAAGGAGATAGATTACATCGGAGGCATCAAACCCCTTGCGCATGGAAGAACCCTGAATGCGTTCAAGCAGTTGGTAAGTATATGTGGCTATCTTCTCATTGTTTTTAGTAAAAACAATTTCAAATTTGCCCGAAGTGGCATTGCCAATATTCAAATTAATGAAAAGGTAGTTTGGGTTCTCTACGCTTACAATACTTATTATCCTGACACCAGGGTACGAAATATCAACGTTGCAATTTGCAATATTCTCACCATAAACCATTAGCTGCAGTTCCGTATTCCTCATCCCGGCCCACCAGTTGGGGGGTTCAACCCTTATGTGTGTTTGAGCTTGGGATGAAAAAAGGGCATTGCAAGTCAGTATTAGTAATGCTAATCGTAATCTACTCATTAAAAAACAGATAAATTATCCTCTGCCAATACAATTCAAATCCTCAAATGACTCTTTAAGCCTTTTAATAATGCTCTCCTCCCCTTTCCTTAGCCATACGCGAGGATCGTAGTATTTTTTGTTGGGTTTATCATCTCCTTCGGGGTTGCCTATTTGACCCTGCAAATAACCTTGTTTATCGATGTAATACTTTCTTATGCCATCCCAGAATGCCCATTGCAGGTCTGTATCAAGGTTCATTTTAATAACACCATAGCTAATGGCTTCCTCAATTTTTTCTTTTTCCGATCCGCTACCACCATGAAACACAAAGTTCACAGGTTTAGGGGTGGTGCCAAATTTTTTCTGGATAAAATTCTGAGAATCCCTTAGTATTTCGGGGCTAAGAACAACATTGCCCGGTTTGTACACCCCATGAACATTGCCAAAAGAAGCTGCAATGGTAAAATTTGGACTAATCCTGTTTAGTTTTTCGTATGCATATGCAACATCCTGAGGCTGAGTGTATAATTTTGAACTGTCAACACCGGTATTATCAACACCATCCTCTTCCCCACCGGTTACGCCCAGTTCAATTTCGAGAGTCATGCCAATCCTTGCCATACGGGTAAGATATTTAGCAGAAATTTCAATGTTTTCTTCCAAACTCTCTTCGGAAAGATCAAGCATATGGGAGCTATATAGCGGTTTCCCTGTTTCTTTGAAATGTTTTTCTCCTGCATCGAGGAGACCATCTATCCAGGGTAGCAATTTTTTAGCGGCATGGTCTGTATGCATAATCACTGGAACACCGTATGCCTCGGCAATAAGGTGAACATGTTTAGCTCCTGAAATTGCTCCAAGAATTGCAGCATTCTGTCCATCATTGGACAAACCCTTACCAGCAAAGTATGAGGCACCACCGTTGGAGAATTGAATTATTACTGGCGAACCTACTTCGCGTGCTGTTTCCAACACCGAGTTAATGGTGTTAGTTCCTGTAACATTAACGGCTGGAATAGCCCAACCCTCAGCCTTAGCGACAGCAAAAATTTCCTGTACTTGATTTCCGGTGAGAACACCTGCGGGGAATCGTTTCATAGTTTGGTAGATTAGTTATTGAGTTATTGAGTTCACTTCGACAAGCTCAGTGTGACAATTGAATTATTGAGTTGTTGGTTGTATGTCATCTTAAACATTAATCATTATAAACAAAATTGAAAAAAGATGAATAAAACTTAAAGGGCTAAAGGTACTAAATACGACTGTATTTGTTTAAAGTGTTATAAAAAAACAACATCTTCCATTCATTTTTGTATCTTAGTGGAGCTATTTGGGTTTATTTTATATAGAAATAGTTGAAAAATTGTTTTTTATGGCAAACATTATCAGCATAATAAATAATAAGGGTGGAACGGGCAAAACAACAACGGTTTTAAATTTGGGTGCTGCTTTAGCGAAGAGAAAGCAGCGTATTCTTCTGGTTGATCTTGATAGCCAGGGCAACCTTACTTCCACTTTTAGTTCAGCAATAAATGAGCAAGGAATTGGCGAATTATTGGTTGGAAGTTGTTCCGTTACTGATATTATTCAAACAAATTCTTATCTAAGCCTATTGCCTTCGACTGAAAAATTGTTGGACTTTGAGTTTCAGCTGAATAACGAACCAGGCAGAGAGTATATGCTCAAGGAACAACTCGATAGGATGTCAGACGATTTTGATTATATCCTTATAGACTGCCCTCCAAGCCTTGGTACCCTTAGCATTAATTCTTTGGTTGCTGCAAACAGTTTTATCGTTCCCATGCAAGCTGAGAACTTTGCATTTATTGGGCTTGACAGGATAATGCTGATAACTGAGAAGGTAAAAAAACGTATGAACCCCAATCTTGAACTTGGAGGAATTCTTTTTGTCAAGCTAACCCCAAGAACCAAGTTTAGCCAAGCTGTAATTTCAAATTTATCCAATAACAATAATTTTGAGGGCAAACTTTTCAATACATATATACGTCAGGATATTGCTTTAATGGAGTCTGGCGCTTTTAAACAAAATATTTTCGAATATTCTCCAAAAAGCAGGGGATCACAAGATTATATGGATTTAGCAAAAGAAATACTTAAACGATATGGCCAAAAGTAAGCATACAATAAATGATATTCAGAAGGCACTACTTTCAAACACTAAGTATATAAAGGAATCCGATCGGGTAAAGAAACCGATTGAAAAGATTGAGCAGCCAAAATCAGTTGTCGAAGGTGGGGTTAATATTGATCACATAACTCTTAAAAAATTTAAAATTCTCGCTCCTTATTTGGGTGAGTCTGTGGATGATCTTGTAAACAAGGCTCTTAACCACTTTCTTAGGCTGAAATCTCTTCAATTAGATCAAGCCATTCAAAAGCTTACTGAAGAAGAATAATCGTGATTTAACGAAGTGATTTTTGTGCAAAATGATTTAAGCACTTTTTTTATTGGTTGTTCAATTACCGCTTATTCTCACAGCTCTTTGTACACCCTTTATTTTGGTAAGTTTGTAGAGCAACATATCCAAGTTCTTGGTATCAGAGACAAAAATTTGTATTTTCCCTTCGAACATACCATTTTCAGAGGTGATAGTAAATGCTCGCATATTAACCTTTAGATCCTTACTGATAACTTCTGATATTTTATTCACCATTCCGAGTTCATCAAAACCAGTAACCTTAATCGTAGTTTGAAATGATGTTAGCGCCTTGGTTTCCTTCCATTTAGCCTTCACAATCCTATAACCATACCGTTGATGAAGCTGTGAGGCATTTGGGCAGTTTACACGGTGAATTTTAATACCCTCTTTAATGGTAACAAATCCAAAAATGTCATCGCCAAATATTGGCTTACAGCATTTAGCCAACTTGTAATCAATATTGACCAATTTTTCGTCAATAATCAAATAATCAAAAGTTTGATCTTCGGTTTTTTCAACAATCTGCTTTTTGGAGGAAACAGTATCTGCCTGGAGAGTTTCATTTTTTTCTGGTTGAACAAGTACTGATTTTAAATCGCTAAGATTTACCCTTTCTGACGAAATAACTTCAAAAAGTTCAGCGCTGTTCTTTAATTTCAAATACTTTTGGAGTTGTTTTATGGCTTTATCAGTATCAGCAACTTTCCAGTTTTTAAATCTCCTGAAAAGCATCTCCTTCCCAACTGTTAACTGTTTATTCCTTTCTTCCCTCAAACTTTGCTTAATTTTACCCTTAGCCTTCCCTGTTACCACAATTTTCAACCAATCTGTTTTGGGTTTTTGGTTTTTTGAGGTAATAATTTCCACAACGTCTCCATTATTAAGCATTTGCTTTATTGGTACATTACGTCCATTAACTTTTGCACCAATGCATTTGCAGCCAATATTAGAGTGTATATCAAAGGCAAAATCCAAAACAGTTGCACCAAATGGAAACTTCCTCAAGTCTCCATTTGGTGTAAATGCAAAAATTTCTTTTTGGTAAAGATTTAGCTGAAATTGATCCACCAGATCTTCAGGAGCTGTCATGGGAGTTTCCAATATTTCACGAACCTTTGATACCCACTGATCGAGGCCTCTATCCTGCTTTATTCCCTTATACTTCCAGTGCGCTGCAAGCCCCTTTTCTGCTATTTCATCCATTCTTCGAGAGCGAATCTGCACTTCAACCCATTTCCCCTCGGGTCCAACGACTGTTGTATGCAGCGACTCGTAACCATTGCTTTTGGGTACAGATATCCAATCGCGTAAGCGCTCAGGATTTGGTGTCCATGAATCCGTAATTAGTGAAAAAACTTGCCAGCAATCTGATTTCTCTCTTTCAGATGAGCTGTAAAGAATCACCCTAATAGCAAATACATCGTAAACCTTATCAAATGCAACCCCCTGTTTCTGCATCTTTTTCCATATTGAGTGAACCGTTTTAGGGCGACCCTTTATCTCAAATTCAAATCTTCTTTTCTTTAACTCCTCCTCTATCGGTGCTATAAATTCCTTGATAAATTTATTTCGTCGGGTTGTAGTATTTCTCAACTTTTTTAGAATCAAATTGTACTCCTGAGGATTGGTATACTTCATGGCTAAATCCTCCATTTCAGATTTCAGGCGATACAACCCTAACCTATGGGCTAGCGGGGCATATAGGTGAAATGTTTCCCACGATATTTTCAACTGCTGTTCTTTGGGTAATGTTCCTAAAGAACGCATAACATCAAGTCTTTCAGCTAATTTTATGAGGATAACACGTGCATCGGTAGAAAGGGTAAGGATTAATTCTCTGAAATTTTCAGCTTGTTCTGTTGGGTTCTTAGGATCAAGCTTAGATATTTTGGATAGGCCATCAACAATTCTTGATATGGACAAGTTATACCTCTTTTCGATGTCGATAATATTGAGCAATTTATCATTGATAGTATCATGTAAAAGAGCAGCAGCAACAGAACTCCCTCCCAATCCTATCTCCTCGGCACATATTTTTGCAACATTAATAAAATGTAAGTAATAAGGATCTCCTCCCAAATCCTTTTTGGTTTTATACAATTCAACAATTTCCTTGAAGGCTTTTCTTACCAGAGGTATATCGATAGAATTTAAATTATTCTTGCAAGACCTTAGTAATCCCCTATATCGGTTAATAATAAGCCGCTCTTCATTATCCATACTGTTACATATTTCCGGCAAATTTAAACTCTTTCCCCATGACTTACAACTCAACAAATTACAATTATTTTTCTTGGATAAACATTAAATTATTCTACCAGCGGCATAACTTTCATTTTTCCAAATGTTCTTATCTTTATGAAAAAAAATTTAATGCTATCCAAAGATATTATCAAGAGGGTTCAGCATTTACGCAACGAACTTAATCGTCATAATTACCTCTATTACATAAAAGCAAAACCTGAAATTTCAGATTTTGAGTACGATGCAATGCTTAAAGATCTTGAAGCTCTTGAAAAGAAATACCCCGAGTTGGCAGACGATAATTCTCCCACTCAAAGGGTTGGTAGTGATTTAGCTGAAGGATTTAAGCAGGTAAAGCATAGGTATCCTATGCTCTCGCTAGCAAATACTTATACTTTTGAAGAACTTGACGATTTCGATAACAGAATTGCAAAATCCCTTACCAGTACTTGGGAATATGTATGCGAATTGAAGTACGATGGGACAGCTATTGGGCTTACCTATCGCAACGGAAAACTGGCTCAAGCGGTTACCCGCGGAGATGGAACCCAAGGGGATGATGTTACCGCCAATGTGAAAACAATCCGATCAATTCCTTTAATTCTTGATGGCAACGATTTCCCTGATGAGTTTGAAATCAGAGGTGAAATACTGATGCCCCATGCCGTATTTGAAGAACTTAATAACCTGAGAATTGAACAAGGAGAAACGCCATTTGCTAATCCCCGAAATGCGGCTGCAGGAACCTTGAAATTATTAAACTCAAAAACGGTCGCCGAACGTAAACTAGACTGTTTACTCTACTTTATGCTTGGAGAAGAGCTTCCTTTCAATAATCACTTCGATAATTTACAAAAAGCTAAGGAGTGGGGATTTAAAATACCACAATACACTAAGCTTTGTAAAAGCATTGAAGAGGTTAAGGCTTTTATTGATCATTGGGACAAAGCACGTCATAGTTTACCTTTTGATATTGATGGTGTTGTCATTAAGGTAAATAATTATCAGCATCAGAATTACTTGGGTTATACAGCCAAAACACCCCGCTGGGCCATTGCCTATAAGTATAAGGCCGAACAAGTGTGTACAAGGCTGCTATCGATAGATTACCAGGTAGGCAGAACTGGTGCCATAACACCTGTGGCTAACCTAGAGCCTGTTCAACTTGCAGGAACAGTTGTAAAAAGAGCATCGTTGCATAATGCAGATCAAATAGCGATGCTTGACCTTAGAATTGGGGATTCTGTTTACGTAGAAAAGGGAGGAGAAATTATTCCTAAAGTTATTCGAGTTGATCTTGATAGTCGTTCCGAAAAATCATCACCCATTCAGTATATTTCCAATTGCCCTGAATGTGGAACTAGATTAGTCCGATTTGAAGGTGAAGCCAAACATTACTGCCCTAATCAAACGGGATGTCCTCCACAACTGAAGGGAAGAGTTATCCACTTTATTGGCCGTAAAGCCATGAACATTGATGGCTTGGGAGAAGAAACCGTTGAGCTGCTCTTTAATGAGGGATTGGTTAAGGATATAGCCGACCTTTACGATTTAACCTATGATCAACTTATTAAGTTGGACAGATTTGCCGATAAATCGGCAACCAATGCCATAAACAGCATAGCCAAATCAAAGGAAATGCCCCTTCCCAAAGTAATTTTTGGGCTTGGAATACGCTATGTGGGCGAAACTACTGCACGTAAGCTTAGCCTTCATTTTGGCTTGCTAAGTAGTTTAAAAAATTCTACCTTTGAACAGCTAATGGAGGTGGATGAAGTTGGTGAAATAATTGCCCGTAGCATTCTTTCGTTTTTTGCCGACAACAAAAACATTGCTTTGATTGATAGGCTTGAAAAAGCAGGCTTAAGAATGGAATCGGATAGTGATATGCTATCCGATTTGAAGAGAAAATTAAATGGTTACTCAATTGTTATTTCAGGAACCTTTACTCAGATATCACGTGACGAACTGAAGGAACTGATAATGAAACATGGAGGCAAAGTATTAAGTGGTGTTTCTTCTTCCACAAACCTAATTATTGCAGGTGAAAATATGGGACCATCGAAACTTGACAAAGCAAAAAAACTTGGTATTAAGATAATATCGGAAGATGATTTCTTCAACCTATTAAAATAATTTATTTACTGGAAATAAGCATGTTTAAAAAACTTAGGCTAAATATCGGACACTCAAAACTTCGTAAAGAGTTAAAAAGTTTAAATAGACATAAAAGGGTTCACAACTTTGATTCTGCTCGAAAAATAGGTATCCTTCTATTCCTCGTATCAGATAATGACTTTGAGCAAGCCATAAAATTGATGGGTTTTTTAGTTGAAAAAAACCTTGAAGTATCCATACTGGCATTTTACTCCGGTAAAGAAATTCCACACAAATATTTAATGCGCAAGAATGTTCATGTATTTTTCAAAAAGGAGTTAAATTGGTATGGAAAACCATTAATGACCTACACCAATGATTTTATCAATAAAGAGTTTGATATATTGATTGATCTAAGTTTAGTGGAAGTTTTTGCATTGAAATGGATTGCTTCTTTATCAAAGGCAAAATTTAAAGTTGGTAGTTTATCTTACTATGGAAATCCCAATGATTTAATTATCAATATAAAAACAGAAAACAACCTTGAATACTTTATTAGCCAACTTAAACATTACTTACATTTAATTAACAATCGATTTGCACAACAGGAAGAGGAGAATAATAGAAAAGTATAAAATATAAAACCTTAAGGTTATATAACTATCTAACACATAATAATATAAATGTAATATATTTTAAACATGACAAAGAAATTTACTGGTTTGGGAGTAGCCATGGTAACCCCTTTCGACTCGAAGGGAAATATTGATTTTAAATCGGTTAGCAGACTACTTGAACACTTAATAGGTGGTGGTGTAGATTATATTGTTTTACTGGGAACTACTGGAGAATCTGTGGTGTTAAACGAAGAAGAGAAGAATGAGCTAGTGAGGTATGCAGTTAAGCAAAATAGAGGAAGAGTTTCAATTGTGGTAGGTATGGGTGGAAACAATACTACAGCCATTATAAAATCAATTAAGCAGTTCGATTTTCAAGGAGTTGATGCCATTCTATCAGTAACCCCATACTACAATAAACCCACCCAAAAAGGATTAGAGCTACACTACAGAGCTATTGCCTCAGAATGCAGACTTCCAATTATTCTTTATAATGTACCCGGTAGAACGGGAGTTAATATGATCGCTGAAACAACACTCAAACTAGCCCATGAAGTGCCAAATATTGTTGCTATTAAGGAAGCTTCAGGCAATTTAATTCAGCAATCATTTATTCTACGCGAAAGACCCCACGATTTTCTTGTCATATCGGGAGATGATGCATTAGTTCTTCCTCAACTTGCATTAGGCCTTGATGGTGTGATATCAGTAGTTGGAAATGCTTTTCCAAAAGAATTTTCTAAGCTTGTCAAACTTGCCCTTGCCGGCAATTTTACTCACTCACGAGAGATTCACTTAAAACTGATTGAAATAATTGAAAATCTTTTTGTTGAAGGCAACCCTGGAGGTATTAAAGCTGCTTTAAACATACTTGGTTTAATTGAAAACAATTTGAGGCTTCCACTGGCACCAATAAGCGAATCAACATACAAAAAATTATATAAACTCATTAGCAATTTTTCAGTTTAGTATTATAATAGGATTTTCTTTTATATGAATTCAATTATTTGCTAATTAGGTGTAAACATTATATTGCATTGATTGTTATATTGTAAGATTAAACTTGTTTAATTAAAAAACAACGTTATTATGCTTGACTTGACAACCTCTTACATGGGAATAAAGTTGAAAAATCCAATCATGGCTTCAAGTTCAGGATTAACAAACACATTAAGTGATATTATTGACCTGGAAGCCAATGGAGTTGCAGCAATTGTTTTAAAGTCTCTATTTGAAGAAGAGATTATTATGGAGACTCAAGATAACCTCAATAAAATGCAAGCATCTGGATTCATTTATCCGGAAACAATTGAGTACTTTGATTTCGATGAGATGGGTGATCCTGTGGCCGATTATCTTAAGCTGATTTCTGATGCAAAGAGAGAGGTGAAAATTCCAATAATTGCCAGCATTAACTGTATTACTGCTGATAAATGGCCCGATTTTGCGAAGCGTATACAGGAAGCCGGAGCCGATGGATTAGAGCTAAATATTTTTTCATTATCATCCGATCCTGGTAGAACAGCCAAAGAAAATGAACAAGTTTACTTTGATGTTATTGATAAAGTTACAAGGTTAGTCACAATACCCGTTTCTGTCAAAATAAGCCCTTACAATGCTTCGCTTTCCAATTTCATTAAACGGCTTAGCGAAACACCAATAAAAGCAATAGTTCTTTTCAATCGATACTATCGTCCCGATTTTGATATCCACAACTTCGAGTTCACCACCACAAACGTATTAAGTTCTTCAGCCGAAATGGCTTTGCCATTAAGATGGATTGCCATTATGGCTGAAAGAATTGATTGCGATTTGGCAGCTTCTACCGGAGTTCATAACGGCGAAGGAGTTGTAAAACAATTACTCGCCGGTGCTAAAACGGTACAGGTTTGCTCAACCCTATATCGCAACGGACTTGGTCAAGTTCAGGTTATGTTAAACGATGTACAGGAATGGATGGGAGAAAGAGGTTTTAAAAAAATCGATGACTTTAGAGGTAAAATGAGCCAAGTCCGATCGTACAACCCCGCAGCATTTGAGCGAGTTCAGTTTATGCAATTTTTTAAAGAAAAGGGTAGACCTTTTTGATAATTATTCACTTTATCTAAAAAGTAATTATCCAAAAAGAAATTTTTTGGATTAATTCCTTCACCTTTTCAAACCAATAAATTCGGTTTTGATTAATCATTAGAGCATAACATAAATTTTGAGCTCTAATCCAATTTTTATTTTGTTAATATGTTTTAGTTGTTGTTAATATAATTTTGTGGCATTTCAAGAGTTTAAGCTTATATTTTATTAGATTTGCACCGCTGTATAATGCTTCATTATGAGGGAAGAAAGAGATTACATATTTGATGAAGAGGATACTTTTGAAATTGTACAAAAGTATGAGGATATGTTACGGCAAAGAAAGAACTTCTTTTTCGATGTTGCTGATTTTGAAAATATTATTGATTTTTATTTCAATTCCGATAATGCAAAGCGGGCAGCTCAAGCAATTGACATTGCAAGCCAAATTCACCCTTATTCATCCGAAATTCAGATCAGGAAGGCTGAATTATTCATTATTGATGGGAAATTTAAGCAAGCATTAAAACTTTTACATTTTTTG